>Ga0209504_1000195_pt1 | contig 58064 bp, 48 predicted proteins | sample COGITO_mtgs_1005_FD_184791 | JGI IMG/M metagenome (GOLD analysis project Ga0209504, IMG submission 184791) | Pelagic marine microbial communities from North Sea - COGITO_mtgs_100511 (SPAdes) (version 2) | ecosystem: Environmental > Aquatic > Marine > Epipelagic ... | reverse complement strand
TTTTTATAGCCTCTTCAGCCAAAGGCTCAATCGCAGAAAACGCTTGAAGGCTTTCTTCTACAGAAATTAAATTTTCTGTTTTTACATTGCCATAATTAAAACCCCAGACTTCAGGAAAATTCTGTTGACTAAACTCAGGAACAATCACTAATAAATTAAGATCTTCTGCTGCCTCTTGCCATTGATCACGATACTCTGCTGCATTTCTTTTTCGCCCATGCATCACCACAACAAGTCTTGTTGCTTTATTAATCTTTGATGGGCTGGCATAGAAAACAGGAAGCTCTGAGCCTGCCCATTTTGAGAATTTATAGGATGTTGTATCCGCCATCGCATAGCTACTAATACAGGTAAGTAGAACTAAAACAAAAATGTGTTTATTAAATTTAATCATAAAAAAAGGGAGCCTAAGCTCCCTTAAAGTTTATCTTAATTTTTAGAATGAAACTCTTAAATCAAGATAATAATTTCTTCCATAATCCTGATGAGCATCTGCATAGTAACCGTAGTACCTATCTGCAGTAGGAGCTCTTTCATCCTCGAGGTTTTTCACCGCAAATCTAACTCTTGCTTTCTGGCCACTTAAAGAGAAGTCATAAGACATAGTTAAATCCATGGTTGTCATTGTAGGAACTACATATGCAACTCCGCCAATTTTACCTAGTGATGTTTGCTCAAATGAACCTTTTTTCAGAGCAACCAAGCTTGCACCATATGGACCTTTATCCCATGAAACCCTAACGGTATGCTTGTTATCATACACACCATCTTTGCCCAGTAGATCACCAAATCCACTGATTGGGATTGAGGCAGGCACCAAGCCGCTATCCTTTGCTGCCTGAAGCGCTGCAAATTTACCACTTGCTTTTTGCTCAAAAGTATCAAGGAAAGTGCCAATATAGCGAAGATCAAAGTCGCCATATGCGGTTTCAAAATCATAGTAGATTCCTAAATCCATGCCTTCAATGGTTCTAACAGCCATATTAGTGTAGTCATTTTGAACATACTTAATTGCTCCGAAAGGGCAAACTCCAGCTGCGGCAAAAGCTGCAGCATCGCCATCATCCGCTGCTTCTCTTACAACCAAAGGATCGCCTGCAAAAGTATCACAACTAGTAGTTCCATTTTGGACTCTTAGGAGCATGTCGTTGACTGTTTGGTTCGCTCTTCCGAACAAGCCAATGGTGCCATCTTTCTCAATCGTCCATGCATCAAGCGTGACAATCAAGTTATCCATTGGAGTTAGAACAAAACCAACTGATGTATTATCTGATTCTTCTGCTTCAAGGCCAGATGCACCAACCGCTTTTCTTTGAATGGTATATCTAGAGTCTGAGTCAATAACGCTATCAACGCTTTGAAGTTCATTGACTCTGAAAGCAGCATAGTCAGTTTGAGTTCCAGATCTCACAACCGTCTTCTCGTTCACTTGAATAATATTTGGAGCTCTGAAAGCTGTTGAGACTGATGCTCTAAAGCTTAACCAAGGAGCCATTTGCCAACCCAATGCAACTTTTCCAACCGTTGAATCGCCGTAGTCTGAGAAATCTTCATTTCTAAGAGCTATTTGCATATCCATTGTGCTTGTTAGAGGTATTTGCATTTCAGCAAAAAGAGATGAAACATCTCTGGAGCCTGATACATCGCCAGTTGGAGATGAGTTTAATACATCTGCAACAAGTGGATAAGTATCGCCTTCATAGTCAGTGTAATTAATTGTGCCATCCAATCTAGGATCTCTATCATCATCGATCGACTCTTCACGGTACTCGAAGCCTATCAGCAATCCTACGTCTCCCGCTGGTAGAGCCATGAATTCATTGTTAGACATTTTAAAGTCGAACATAGTGAGCTCACTTGTACCTTTTCTGTAAACATCAACCAGAGTTCTTTCAATGTTTGAATTTACACCTGCGCTAAATGGGTTATAAGCAGCTGGCGTAGGGTCATTTAAGGCCGCTTTTAAAAGGTTATTAGAAATTCTATTTCTAGTAACATCTCTAGATTTAGCTATGGAATCAACATAAGCAACTTCCCAGTCCCATGCTCCACTTGAACCTCTAAAACCTTGAAGAAATCTATAAGTTTCTTTTTTCACATTAACAAGCCTATTTACTTCTTCGTATCTGTAATTATCAATGCGAAGTTTTTTTCCTGCAAATATAGCAGTTGGCACGCCATTTACAGGTACTGTCATTTGGTTTAAGTAGTAGTTATCAGCGCCTACATAATGTATTGAAGATGTGAAGGCATAAGAAGCATGCGCTGTTCTATCACTATCAGAACTATAGACTGCAAGTTCTGTGAACGATTCCATCCCGTTGCCCATATCATGGTTGATAAACATAACAGCATTGTTTCTGATGAGCTCGGATCTTACGTCTGTTGAGCCCCAGAAATTACTTCTCAAAGCACCATTACCATCTTGGGCTATACAAGTTCCATAACCTGTATCAAATAAAGGATTTCTATTAGTACACCTTGAATCACCCAATGGAAAGATTTCAAATTCACCATTCGAATCTGTCCAAACATGATTATAACTTTTACCAGCATGCTCTGATGAGCTAGCCATATCCATTTGCGGGTAAATGGAGTTGCTGCTTAGATTTCTAAATGCAGCGCTATTTTTCCATGGGGAATTCGCATCCACGAAAGGTCTGTGCTCTCCAGCTCCCCATCTTGGGTCTTCTTGGGCATTAATCTTTCCGCGATCATAGCGATCAAAGAACACGCTAACGTTGGTGGCACCATCATTAAAAAATGACCCCCATTTAATAGTTACAGAGTTATCCTCAGTGCCAAAGTGATCATAGGCACTAATTTTAGCCTTGATAGATAAGCCTTCATAATCCTTCTGCAAAACGTTATTAATAACTCCGGCAACAGCATCTGCGCCGTAAATAGCTGATGCACCATCACGAAGAATTTCCAATCTTTCCATACCACTAACTGGAATTAAATTTGAGTTAACACTAACCGTTGGAACATAGTCCCCACCAATAAGCTCAGTTTGATAGCCTGGTGAGTTCACTAATCTTCTGCCGTTTAGAAGGGTCAGAGTATTACCTACGCCCATATTTCTGAGGTTATAGGCTCCAGCATCTCCACGAGATGCATTAACACCACCAGAAGCATCTTCAGCCTCGTTAAAATAGTTTAAGCCTTGCTCTGCAATACTTTCTAGAAGATCTTCACCAGAATCAACGCCTATGGCTTCAATGTCCTTGCTTGAGATAATTGAGACAGGAAGAGCTCCCGTGATCTTTGCACCCTTGATTTGCGATCCAACAACAACTACTTCTTCAACATCGGATAGTTTTGTCGAGTCTTCTTGTGCATATGCGCTCATAGCTAATGGCAGAAGTAGTAAGCCTGCAACATATTTTGTGTAATTTATTCTCATATTTTCCCCAAATATTTATTTTTTTCTACCTACATTTTAACAGTTGAGTATATAAAATATAGGGGTCGGGGTGAATAATTTGTTATTTATATATAATAAATAGTTATGTTAAACTCACCTTAAAAATACTTCACTTAATTTTATGTTGAGCTCCAGACAAATAGAAGTTTTCTACCACGTTTACAAAGAAGGTTCTCTTACTAAGGCTGCCAAGGCTTTAAAAGTATCTCAACCCTTGATCAGTAAAACATTAGCCTACGCTGAGCATAAGCTTAATCTTCAACTATTTGTGCGTCATTCACGACGCTTGACCCCAACTCCTGAGGCAGATATTTTGTTTAAACATGCGGCTTCTGTGAACGCCGAGATTTTGCAATTCAATAGTCTGGCCATAAATCTGCGCAAGGAATCATCTGCTGTTATTAATATTGGTTGCACTCCCTCCCTTGGTCTAGGCTTACTTCCAACCTTAATTAATCAATATTTGTCTGAGCATCCCGGCACAAAATTTAATATTACCAATTTACAAAGCGTGGAGTTAGAAGCACAACTTAAGGAGCTCACATTTGATTTAATTATTTCTTATAACTCTCAAAGTTCTGAACTTTTTAAGCAACTCATTTTACATTCCGGTTCGTTAGTCCTGATCTCTTCTTTAAGCAGTGCCCCAAAACAGACAAAGGTTCATCTCTCGTCCATGCATCAGAAACCTTTTATTAAAATTAAGAGCATGAACAAGAATGCTGCTCATGAGGGATTAGATGTGCTGTTGGATGATCAGCAGATCTCTTTGAATTGGGTTGCAGAAACTGAAACCATGCAGGTAGCAAAAGCCATGGTAGAAAAAGGTGTGGGGTATGCAATTATTGATGATTTTAGTGCGACAGTGAATGGCGAGAATATTTCCGTCCATCACATTGAGCCTAAAATAGAATACGAAATCAGCATGCTAAGTAACAAAGAAAAACCTTTATCAGTCAACGCTAAATCTTTTATAGAATTTTTATCTAAAGTAACAGTATAGCTTTGCTGCCAAGTATTTTAGTTTCTATAGTCTAGAGGAGGCTCTCGATCACCGAGCAATGGCACATACTGAAAATCCTCTCCAACCCTGTCTTGATACTCAGCATGAGCTGCTTTAATAATTGAGGGATCTTTAAATATATCTTGAGCAGTATCTGCTAAAACCTGTGCCGCTAGTTTAGTACCTTTCATGCCGATAGAGGTTCCGCCTGCTGCAACTCCTTGCCATGAATGACCGGCCGTTCCTGGCACCCAGGTTGCAGTTCTTAATCCTGCTTGCGGCACTACCCAGCTGACATCGCCCACATCTGTTGAGCCGTAGGTATGCGATGTTTTATAAGGAGCTACCTTTTCTTGATCTCCTATTTTTGCACTCGGTTGCACCATAGTTTGGTAGATCGTTTCAGCATATGCCTGTTCTTCTGGCGTGTATTTAATGCCACCGCGTTTAACAAGATTTTTATGCATCACTTTCTGTAAGACATCATTGGCTAGCTTGGAGTAATTGCCATGCATAACCTCGTGGGTCACAGTCGTCTCAGTGCCAACTGCGGCCCCCTCTGAGGCCTTGACTACCCAGTCAAAAATTTCTTGTACTTTTTCTCTGCGAGGATGCCTCACATAATAATAAACCTCGGCAACATCAGGCACGACGTTCGGTGCCAGACCTCCTTTGGTGATCACATAATGTATTCTTGATTCTTGCGGAATGTGTTCTCGCATCATGTTAACCATCATGTTCATGGCTTCAACGCCATCCAATGCAGATCGTCCTTTATGAGGCGAGCCCGCTGCGTGAGCAGAAATACCAGAGAATTTAAATTTTGCTGATTTATTGGAATTAGATGATTCTGCGTTGGCACCATTAGAGCTACTAGGATGCCAATGCAGCACAGCATCAACATCGCTAAACAGTCCAGCTCGAACCATATAGACTTTTCCTGAGCCACCTTCTTCCGCAGGTGTACCATAAAACCTTATCGTTCCAGGAGTGTTTGTTTTAACCAACCAGTCTTTTACTGCAACAGCAGCCCATGCAGAGGCCGCGCCAAACATGTGATGCCCACAAGCATGGCCAGCGATCACATCATCTCTTTCTTCTTTAAAGGGGGAGGTCGTTTGCATTAACCCTGGCAATGCATCATATTCGCCCAGAATACCAATGACAGGACCACCATTCGAATATTCAGCAATAAATGCTGTGGGAATATCAGCTATGCCGGTAGTAATTTTAAAGCCATGAGCCGCTAGCTCAGATTGCAGTAACTCAGAACTTTTGTATTCTTGGTAGCCAACCTCAGCAAAATCCCAGATTTTAAGTGCTACCTCTTGAAATGTATCTTGATTTTTATTGATGCTTGCATTGAGGGTTGAGTCAGCAAGACTGGAGATAGAAAATACTAATGCTATTAAGAAACCTGATTGCTTTTGAAACGAACTTTTTTTCCTATCCATTCTTCCTCTCCTAAATGATTAATAACTTCTTTATCAGTTGATGTTAGTACTTTTCTCTTCTCTTGAGAATCCTCAATATAAAAAACACTTTTTATTGGCTCGTGATTTTCAAAGAGGGTCGTACAGCCCAAGACTGTTCCTTCGCCATTCTGCTCTTGAGACATTGCAACTGGAGCTTCGATTGCAGAAGCTTCATTTGTTACATCCTTCGATTGAAAATCCATCAAAGGCTCTTTACCCCATATGGCAAAAGCCTGCTTGGTCATTAACCCAGATACACCCGTAATTAATCCAATTTCAGCGGGCTTGCTTCTAATTTTTTCTAGCATTTGAGCCGTTGCATGCAACATATAATTATTCAAAGGTCCACCTGCAAAGGGCATGCCGCCAGTCACAGTCTTGTCTACGTTATCTGGAACATTTAATGCTTCAGCAAACAATTGAACGGCCACAGGGAAGCAGCTATAGAGTTCAAAGAGAGACGGTTTTATTTGATGCGAATAAGCTGTCTCCATGAGATAGTCTGCCGCTAAATACAGGCCAGCAGGTCTTGCAAGATTAGGTCGCTGAGCTAGAGCAATCATGTGGTTTGTTTCACTAGACACAAGGGGGTAAATCCTTTTGCTTATTGGCACATTCAGCTTATCTGCAATATCCTCGCTGCATAAAATTAGAGCCGAAGCTTGATTCACATTCCAGCTAGAATTATGAAGTTTGTTATAAGGGTAGGCTATTCTTTTATTTTTTTCTGATGGCGTGCAAATCTCTTCAGCACTATATTTCTGTTGATTCCAGGCGTGAGGGTTTTGCTCAGCAACCTCTGAGAATCTTTGATAATAGTTTCCCAAGAAGTTTTCATGTTCTTGCGGTGTCCTGCCATGCCTGAAACGCAAAGCGCTTTCAATTATTGCATAGTAACCAACTGCCATCATTCCTAGGGCTTCGACTTCCTCGGGGATATAAAGATCTTCTTTGGCTTGAATATACTGATCAGGATTTACAGTTAATTCAGTTTCTGCAAATTCTAAGCCCTCCTTTAAAGCTTGAATTTTTTTGTATCGAGCCTCCCCACCAACAATCAAACTGGCACGAATCTCACCATTCAGAATTTTGGTGCAGGCTGAATTAATGAGGCTTTGCTGCAAAATACCAATTTTAGTGAGGCTGGTATGAGCATGAGAGAAACCATGTTTTTCTGCAATCCACTTGCCTGGATCTTTATATGTCCAGTCTCCCTTGGGGATTTGAATATCATCAATGTAGTTAACAATGGATGGGTTTTCGGTATCGGCAATAGCAGCTAGGGTTGCTTTCTCCATTAAGACCAAGGCTTCATCGAGATCATCAAATGATCCTTTTTGTTGAAGGGAACCTATTCCAATTAAGACGGGTCTATTTATCATGCTTACTCCTGTAAAGGGTCTCCAGCTACGGTAATTCTATGCAGCAGTCTTTCATAACCATCATAGCCACCTTCTGCCATATGCATAACACTTCGGTTATCCCACATGATCAACATATCAGGCTCCCATTGGTGACGGTATACATATTTTTCTTGGCCCATGTGAGAGTAGAGTTCAAAGAGCAATAAGTCTGATTCTGCTTTTGACAGGCCCTCAATTTCTGCTGTGTAGACTGGATTAATAAAAAGGGCTTGGCGACCAGTTTCTCTGTGGGTTTTAACTATAGGGTGAGACATTTTTTTGTTGGCTTCGTCAGAGGTATGAATCTTCATAGTTCTTTCTTTGCCCTCTGTGGCATAGACCCCATCTTTGGCATAAGGCAATTTAGCTGTATGAATGGCTCGCAAATCGCCTAGGCGCGCTTTGAGCTGATCAGATAAGTCATCATATGCATCTGCTGTATTTGCAAACAGAGTATCTCCCCCGTGAGGCGGGATAATTTCCGAGTACAACATGGTAGCTGAGGGTGGTTGGAGCTGAAAAGACCAATCAGAATGCCAGGCTCCTCCAAAAGGGGCAGCCTCTTCATGCGCCTTGCGATGAACCTGAACTACATGTGGGTGGCTTTGCATAGGAATTAAAAATGGTTCTTCACCAAAAGGACCCAAGCGCTGACTGAATCTTTCGTACTGCTCAAGAGTCAAGGATTGTTTAGGGAAAATTGCCACACCGTAAGCAACCCACTGATCTCGGATATTTTTTATTTCAGCATCGGAAAGATTGGTGCCAAGATCTATATCTTCGATTGCGACACCTAGATGAGATGGTGAGTTAGAAGGTAAAAATTTCATCACCCTTAATATACCAAAAAATTAACTCTCCACATATTCGTGATATATAATTCATTTTTTTGGGGCTATAGCTCAGCTGGGAGAGCGCTTGCGTGGCACGCAAGAGGTCGGCGGTTCGATCCCGCCTAGCTCCACCACTCATCACACCATGTGAATTTATTAAAGATAAGTTTGCTATAGTGTTGCTATGAAAAAACCCATAGATAAAGAAACTCCATCAATAGAAAAGGCTTTCAAAAATTTAGATTTTTTAACCAGCAAGGATGCGCGTCCTCTAAGAATTTTATCTGAATACCTTTACCCTAAATTGCAACTTGAAGAACAAAAAGTTAAAGACACCATAGTAATTTTTGGATCAGCAAGAGCGCCATCTCCAGAAGATCTGGGTGGAGAAGAAAGGCTCAGTAAAAATACTAAATTAGCTGAGTACTACGATGCTACAAGAGAGCTCTCAAGAAAATTAACAGAATGGTCTATGAGTCTAGAAGATGAGGTACAAAAATATGTTGTTTGCTCTGGTGGAGGCCCAGGCATTATGATTGCAGCCAACAGAGGAGCAAGTGATGCCGGAGGCAAAAGCATGGCCCTTAGGATATCTCTGCCTTTTGAAAATATTCCCAATCCATATGTGACACCAGAGTTAGACTTTGAATTTCATTACTTTTTTACAAGAAAATTTTGGTTCACCTATCAAGCAAAAGCTCTGGTAATAATGCCCGGAGGTTTTGGGACCATGGACGAATTTTTTGAAATTCTTACGCTTATTCAAACTGAAAAAATTACAAAAAATTTACCTATAGTTCTATTTGGAAAAGAGTTTTGGAGCAAGCTAATTAATTTTGAAAGCTTGGTTGAATTTGGAACAATAGATAGAAAAGACCTAGACTTGTTTTTTGTTACCAGTAGTGTTGATGAAGCTTTTGATCATATTGCATCAAGACTTCATCCCGAATAACCTAGCTAAAAAAGAGCTAACCGATAATTTTTACAGGAGAATAGTTTGATGGAATACACAGAATACTATGAATTATTTAAGCAATATCCTGAGTCTGAGGTAGAGCATGACACCCACAAAGAAGGTTTTAATGGAAAGCGAAACATTGATCTAGAACAGGCCATTACTGAATTAGTGGGAAAAGATAACACCTTATTTTTTTACAAAGAAAGACCTTTTCACTTCTCAATGCTGCTTTTAAATAAACAATATGCTGATTTAGATTTCTGGGTTTGTACCACTCATGCTTTGCATGATGTCAGTGAACACAAGCAAGGCTTGTTAGAGGATGGTGACTACCGCCTATATTTTGATGGTGCGGAGGGACCGATAGAAGAGGGAGAGGAGCAGGGCTATCTATGTGATCTTCCCCTTAATGTTAGAAACGGCCACTTTGATATTGATGAGTTTGAGCAAATACTCGATGAGATTATGACTTTTGAAGGGGCTTTAGAAGAGACCTACTTTATTGAAGAGCTCATTGATCATGGAAGGACTTACACAGAAGATGGGGAAACGTTTAAAGTGTTAGATTGCTCTCATAACAATTAGAGCTTAGGAATACCTTTTTTGAACAAACAATAGTTACAAGTAAAAGCTATGACAATTACCAGAAATATTTTGATTACATTTGCTGTTTATGTCTTCTCATATTGGTTATGGAGAGCCCTGATACTTTCTCCAATAACTGCCATTGATGATCTAGGCAGTCTAATATTTCTTCCTCACGGAATAAGGCTTTTATCCGTTATTCTGTTTGGATGGGTTGGTGTTATTGGTTCTTTGCTGGGCGCATTATTTTCTCCATACATCGTTCTCATGAATGCTGAACCACTTTCAATCTATGATTTTGGTGAAACATGTGCCGGTGCTTTGGCACCTATCTTGAGCATCTTCATTCTGCGATGGGTAGGCTTATGGAATCATGCCTTCAATTCAAAGCAAATATTTAAAGCATTGAGTCTGAAATTATTGATGTTGGTTATTTTTCTATCAAGTTTTCTTAATGCTTTTTCAAGCAATCTCATTACAGCTGCTAATGCTGAAGTTGAGTTTCGATCTCCAGTAGCCATAGTCAATTTTCTTATTGGAGATATAGTTGGTGCACTAATAGTTATTATGCTGGCAATCATGGTAAGTACCGGATTCAATCGCTATAAAAAAGTCCTGAGCTCAAGCAATAAAACATAACTTATAGTTATAAGTAAATAATATATATTTACCTATTACCAGTGTTTTTTTTGGTATATTAGCGCCATGAATATTGGCGTTCCATCTGAGATTAAAAACCATGAATACAGGGTTGGTCTGACTCCTGAATCTGTTAAAGCCTTAAAAGCTGAAAATCATAATATTTTTATTCAACGAGATGCTGGTGCAGCCATCGGATTTTTAGATGCTGATTACATAGAATCTGGAGCTCAAATATTAGATAGTGCAAAAGATGTCTTTGCTGCCTCGGAATTAATTATTAAAGTCAAAGAGCCTATGCCATCTGAGCTTAGCTACCTTAACTCTTCGCATACCTTATTCACATACCTACATTTAGCAGGTGATCCAAAGCAAGCACATGCATTACTGCAAACAGGTGTGACCGGTATTGCATATGAAACAGTGACCAGTGAATCAGGAGCATTGCCGCTGCTCTCTCCAATGAGTGCTATTGCAGGCCAGTTAAGCATTGTGGTGGGTTCATACCATTTACTAAAGCCAAACAAGGGCCGTGGCACATTGCTAGGAGCTTTTGGTGATCTAGCTCCTAGAGTTGTAACCGTTATTGGGGCGGGTGTTGCAGGTACTGCAGCTATTCAAAAAGCAATTGAAAATAATGCGCATGTAAAAATTATTGATTTATCCCAGAGTCGATTAGATGAATTACAAGAAATTTATGGCTTAAAGAACATTGAATATATTCTTTCCTCCAACGAATCTATTGCTGACGCCTTGCCTGCATCTGATTTGGTCATTGGATCAGTTTACGTGGTGGGGAAGCAAGCGCCAAAAGTTGTGAGTGCTGAAATGTTAAAACATATGACGCCAGGAACAGTCATGGTGGATATCTCCATTGATCAGGGTGGATGCTTTGAAACCAGCCAACCTACTAATCATGACAAACCAACTTTTATCAAGGATGGCATAGTGCACTATTGCGTGACAAATATGCCGGGAGCCGTGCCCTTAACTGCTACTTCGGCTTTGAATAAGGTGACCCTTCCATTTATTCTCGATCTTGCTAACAAAGGCGTTGAAACAGCGCTAAATGACGATGAGCATCTCCGCAATGGTTTGAATATTCAGGACGGAGAAGTGAAGCATTTAGCTGTAAAAGAAGCCTTGCTAGCTGATCACTTCAAGCTCTAGTACTGTCTTCCTTGCATCAGAAATGGCCCCATGTATGTAACCTATCGAGGTGCAATCCCCGATAGAGCTGGTGGGAATGCCTTGAGCTTTTATTTCATTTGATAGCGATAAATTTGGGTTTGCACCCATGGCAATAATGACCTGATCCGCCTTGCCTAAATGTTCTTTTTCAGAATGCTCATAGCGCACTCCATCCCTTGTTATTTCTTTGATAGTTACTTGAGTTAATAATTCTGCCCCGTGCTCTTTAAGTAGATGAACCACCCTTGATCTCCTTACGATGCTTAGGTTTGGACCTAAGGAAGACGATGGCTCGAGCACTTTTACAGTCCTGCCTCGCTCGATTAAAAATTCTGCAAGCTCCAAGCCAACCAAATCTCCACCAATAATAATAATATTTTTCGACAGAGGCATCCAAATTTTACTTAGCAATGTGAGAACCGGAATATGTCTTAGCAGCTGACTAGCCACCCCAATCTTTAAAACTAATTGTTGAAATAGCGAGAGTTTTTTAATTGCCACCGAATCGGATCCAAACAATAAACCTCTTAGCTGCTCACCATCAAAAACGTGCTTCAATTCTTTGCCAGGTATTTCCGGCGCATCCCTTTTTGCTCCAACCGCTACTATCACATAATCAGGTTTATGATTGGCAATCATTTGGCTGGTTGCCATGGTGGATGTTTTTATTGGAACTTTTAAGTCTTTTAATGCATTGCCTAGAAAAGTAATCAACTGGCCATTGGGTCCATAAGCTAGTGCAGCAACCCTTAAAGTGCCCCCAATGTCTTTATCTTTCTCCCAAATCTCAACTTCATGCCCCTTTACAGCAAGCAATCTGGCTGCCTCCATACCACCAGGTCCTGCTCCAATAACTAGAATTTTTTTCCGATTACCATCAGTGCATATAATATTTTCATTTAAATGTTCATTCCCTAGCTGAGAATTAACCGCGCACATCATGGGCTGGTTAATAAAGATTTGACTGACGCATACATAGCAATAAATACAAGGCCTGATTAAATCTTCTTGGCCAGCCACTACCTTATTGGGTAGGGTTGGATCTGCCAACACCTTTCTTCCCATGGCCATAAAATCAAAATCATGATTTTTCAAGCCTCGCTCAGCAATATTCAATTCAATTCTACCCACTGCAATAATAGGAATGGAGACAGCTTGTTTGGCCATTTTTGCAAATTGTAAAAAACCTCCTGGTTCATGCACCAAGGGAGCTTCTGTAAATGCTATGCCTTTGCTTGTATTTCCGTATGCACTGATATCCAATGCATCAGCTCCCGCCTGCTCTGCAAGCTTGGCGGTAATAATAAAATCTTCTGGCACTATCCCACCATCAATTCTGTATTCATTGGCATCTAATCTCACAAGAACAGGAAAATCATTAGAGAGCTCTTTTTTGATTGCAGTAATAATTTCTATTAGGAGGCGGGCTCTATTTTCAACGCTGCCACCGTATTGATCTGTTCTTACATTAACAGCCGGAGATAAAAAACTAGAAATAAGGTATCCATGCCCTGCATGAATTTCCACAGCATCAAAATTAGATTTTTTAGCCCTGACAGCGGCCTTAACAAAGTGCTGAATCTCATCTTGAATTTCAGTTATAGTTAATTCATGGTATCTCGGACCTTTTCCATCCGGCCCTCCAGCTTTTATAAAATTCATAATTTCATCTTGGGTGAGCAATCCAAACATATCACTGCGCTCTGATTTAGGAATCGATGGAACTGGTATGGGGCGTCCAGCAATAGTATCTTCTTGGGCTATTTTTCCACTGTGATTAAGTTGAGCTGCAACCTTGGCACCATGCTTATGAATCCTGGCTGTTAAGGATTGAAGATTTGGAATAAATTTATCTTGTGAATATCCCAGCATAAATGGCATGGAGGCTCCGGCGGGCCAACTTACAGCAGACGTTTCTAGGATAATTAATCCAAGACCACCGCGAGATCTTTCTTCGTAATAAGCTTCAAGTTGTTCAGTTGTTTTGCCGTCTTTGCCAGCAAAATTAGATCCCATGGCAGCCATCACCATTCTATTTTTTAATTTCAAATTTCCAATAGATCCTGAAGATGAAAGCAATGGACGTTTTGTAGTATTTTTCATTAATTAATTATCTTAAATAAAAATTATAATTTATATTAATTTATAAATTCTTTTAACCAGGGTAAGTATGGGCGATGTAGATAGTAAAATTCAAGAGATCATCGACAAGGAGGCTATTAGAGAATTAGTTCACATCTATTGCAGGGCGGCAGATCGTCATGATCATGTATTGATGAGAAAACTTTATCATGAAGATGCATATGATGATCATGGCTCTTTTTTTAAAGGGAAGGCAATGGAGTTCATTGATATGCTTCCTGAGATACAAAAATCTATGGGGATACTTCATCACAACGTTACAACTCATAACATCAAGATGGCAGGCAATAAGGCAGAGGGTGAAACCTATATCATTGCTTTTCATCAGGTTCTTTCGGACTCAGGCGCTTACGATGTATTGATTGGTGGCAGATATTTTGATGAGTATGAAAAAAGAGATGGTATTTGGAAATTTTCTAGCAGGGCTGTTGATGCAGATTGGGCGTATGTTAAAGATCCTTCTCAAGTCAATTTAGCTCACCCTATGATTGAAGGCGCAAATCTTGGTAGACCTGACAATACAGACCCATCTTATAAATACTTAAAATCCTTTCGGAGAGAGGAGCGATAATTAAATTAACTGAGTTAGCTCTCTGAAATGTTTCCGGCAAAAAACTTTGTAAGTATCATTACCACCAATTTTTATCTGATCTCCGTCTGTAACAACTTTACCATTTTCATCCAATCGCACCACCATGATCGCCTTTCTGCCGCAATCACATACAGTTTTTAGCTCTATTAAGTTGTCTGCTAGAGCTAAAAGCTCAGCACTACCTGCAAATAACTGCCCCTGAAAATCAGTCCTTATTCCGTAGCACATTGCTGGAATATTAAGCTCATCGCTAATTTTACAAATCTGTTGTATTTGCTCTTTGGTTAAAAACTGAGCCTCATCAATCAAGATGCAGTGAACGGGCTTCTTGATCTTTTCTAGAGACACAAAATTATAAAAATTAAAATCAGTCGATACTGAATGAGCAATAGCTGTCAGCCCAATGCGAGAGTGAATCTCATTATTGCTGCTTGCTGCATCTACTTCTGGGAGGAACAACAAAGTTTCCATCCCTCTTTCTTGGTAGTTATAGTTTGACTGAAGCAGGGCAGTTGATTTACCTGCATTCATGGTTGAATAAAAAAAGTGAACTTTTGCCAATGATCTTTATGTGTGAGGTTCAGAATAAAATTGACGTACCCATTTTCTGAACTTATTAATTGGACCGTCGCCATCACACAGTATGGGGTCAGATACATAGCTTTTATGATCCCAGATAGGCATGTCATCTAGGACGCCATTGGCAATACCATCAATGATTGCCATACCTAACTCATCTTCGATATTTTTTGAGACCCTCATTGACCAGCGAAGAATTGAATTTTTATTATCAACGGGGCATGAGGCATTGATCATGATAAATTCCCCACCATCAGGCGGCAGATTGATCATCTTTAGACCAACCGTTCCAAGCCCCCAAGACTCCCTGGTAAAAGTTGTAGAAAACATTCCTTGATCTGGAACCTTATGCTCCTCTGAGACGCTGTCATTATTTGGATTCATCAAGGTTTCTGCAATTGTTTTTCTGTATATTCCATCCTGAATCGACTCTGTTTCAGGCAAGCTTGGGGACCCATGGACTTTGGGGAAGTGAGCCTGATCCACATCGTTTTCTGCAATTTCCTGCAATACGGTATTAATGTTGTACTCGTAATAATGAATTTTCCCCCATTTCTCATCATCACCATTGAACCCCTCAATCTCAGGAACTTCCCAAGTAGGCTCTTCTTTTAGGAGGTGATGCCACGCCCAAATAAAGCCATTGATCTCAACACAGGGATAGTTAAAAATCTTGGTATCTTTTGCTTTGGGAGGAAAGTTTTTTGCATAGGGAATCTCGGCACAGGTTCCATCTGTATTCCAGCGCCATGCATGAAATGGACACTCAATAGTTTCACCATGAACGCAACCACCTTCTCCTAAGTGCGCTCCAAGATGAGGGCAGAAAGCATCTAAAACTGTAGCAACACCGGTCTCTGTTCTGAAAGCAACCACATCTTGCTCACAAAATTTTAGCGACTTCACCTCACCAATTTTTAGCTCATGACTTCTGGTCACGCAGAACCAGCCATTAGGCATTGGAAATGGAAATTCTTGTTTTGGCATAATGTTCTCCCGAGATTAATTCAGCTTTATTAAGTAAATATTATTTCAAGTTAGTAATGATTTCATTATTAATAACTGGAATCAACATATTTGTTCATAAAAAAGAGTATAAAAAATACGAAATATACTATTGTTAATTATATTTTATAAATTGTATGATTAAGGACAATTTATAGGGGAACAATTATGTCAGAACTTCGATACGTCAAAACTCAAGAGCAACTAATAGAGGCTGCTGAAAATAATTTAGAATTTTTTGATGCAAAAATGCATGCAATCAAAGCTTGGTATAAAACGGAACCAGGTCTAATCGAGAAATTAATACCTGCCCCTTTATCTGTTCATGCAGACCCAATGGTTCGTATTGTAATCTCCAGAGTCTTTGTTGATTTGATGGGTGGTATGGAATTCGGTGCTGCGACATTCGGAGTTAATTGCATGTATCAAGGCAAAGAAGGAATCTATGAAATCACCATGCCTATGGAGGGTGAAGGTGTTGTTGTTGGCGGCAGGGAAACTTACGGAGAGCCTAAGAAAATTGCAGACGTCACCGCTTCAAAGGATGGCGATGATTGTTTGGCTACAGTTACCCGACATGGAATCACGTATCTTGAACTAAAGGGTAAAACCACTGAGTCACTGGAAACTTCTGATTTTACAGATGATGTATATTGCTTCAAAGTTTTTCCATCTTGCGAGCAAAACAAGCCTGTAGATCAGAACCCGCTGCTAGTTAGAATTAATATGCATAGAACTCAAACAGTCCACACTAAGCTCGATGGTGAAATTATTTTGAGAGAGTCTCCAATGGATCCCGTGATTGATCTTCCTGTGAAAGAGATGGTTTCTCTAGTTTGGGAAGAGGGTGGCTCATCATCTAATGCTTCCGTTGTGGAAGAGGTTGATGCCATGTCTTATGTGCCATTCATGCATTCTCGCTACGACTCTGTATAACTCTTAAAGGGACTAACGCATGGAAAATTTTACAGGTAAATTAGCTGTTGTTACTGGTGCAGCTTCTGGTGTGGGCCTTGCCATTAGCACAGCTTTAGCAAAAGAAGGTGCAAAAGTTATTCTCACTGACATTGAGGCTAGCAGCCTTGAGGCTGCGGCCAAAGCATTAACAGATGAATCACTTGATGTATATTTCAAAGTTGCAGATGTATCAAGCCCTGATTCCATGATGGAATTAGCTGACTGGTGCGCATCTGAGCACGGTCCCGTTCACCTCTTATTTAATAATGCTGGTGTAGCTCCTGCAGAGCTTCTGCCTATCTGGGAAACCAAGCCCAATGATTGGCAGTGGGCATATAGTGTTAATGTGATGGGCGTATTGCATGGCATCCAGGCTTTTGTTCCAGGCATGCTTGCTCACGGACAAGCAAGCAGAGTGATCAATACCTGCTCAGGAAATGGAGCTTTTATTAACCTGCCTTCTACACCTATATACACTTCATCAAAAGCTTCTGTTTCTAGCATTACTGAAGTCTTAAAACTCCAGCTTGAGCAGGCTGAGTCAAGTGTTGAGGTTTCAATTCTATTTCCAGGACCTCATACAGTAAGGACCAAGTTATTTTCAGCCGAGAGAAATAGGCCAGAAGAGCTAGCGCGAGATCCAAACGCACCAGTGCATCCAATTTCATCTGTAGAAGATATGCTAGAAATGATGAGCTCCATGGGCATTGAGATGGAAACCACTGAGCCTGAAGAGGTTGCTTCATTTTGCTTGGGCGAGATTAAGAAAGGGAATTACTGGATCAACCCTGAGAATGAAAAGAGCGAGCAAGCTTTCAAAGATAGAGTTGACTCTATTTTAAGTAGAAGTGATTTACCGAATCCCAACATTTTTTAATTAACACACATACCATGGCAGATCACTCTAGCATCAGCGTCGATCATTTCTTTGATCCTTCATCCAAAGATTTTATTCATAACCCTGTTCCCACTTTAGAAAAACTTAGTGCAGAATTTCCAATTGCAAGATTTGAATCATGGCAATCATGGCTTGTAACAGGACATCAAAATATTATTTCTTGCTTGCTAGATACTCGGCTCTCTACAGACTTTAATTTATGGGAGTATGCTCCCGCTAAAAAAGCACCTGAAGATATGGATGCCTTTGAAAGATTGATGAACAATAATCTATTCTTTCTAGATAGAAAAAATCATCTACGTTTAAGAAAATTAGCATTGCCTGCTTTTTCTCCCCGCATCATGGAGCAGATGAAAGACAGGTTTAAAGTTTTAGTCAAAGAGAGATTTGATGAGATTGGTGCCCCTAAATCCTTTAATTTTGCGGCTGAGATTGCTGAAATTGTTCCCACTCAAGCTATAGCTAGCCTTGTAGGAATCCCCAGAGAAAAATTTCCTATCTTTGATTCACTTGCATATGGAGTAGTGCGGGGAATTAATCCCATGTTATCCCCAGAAGAAAGACAGGAAGCCATTAAAGGTGTACCGGAAGGATTAGATCTTTTGAATGAGCTCATTGATGAAAGAAGAGCGAACCCTGGCGATGATTTTTTATCAACTTTGATTTTGGCAGAGGATGAGGGATCTAAGTTATCAAACCTAGAGATGTGCGCCCTTGTAGGAGCTGTCCTGGGAGCTGGCTCAGATACAGCTGTTGATTTGCACAGCTATCTAATTAAAAATTTACTTCAGCATCCCGCGCAACATGAAGCATTAATGGCAGATAGCAATCTTGTTCAAGGTGCTATTTCAGAAACCCTGAGATACGAATCTTCAGGTAAAACAGGCTTGGCAAGGTATGCCGCAGAAGATATAGAGATACAAGGTCATCAAGTGAAGAAAGGGCAGATGGTTCAGTTAATAACAAGTACAGCTGGCATGGATCCACTTATTTACAATGACCCAGAAAAGTTTGATATTCAACGCGATCATGACAAGAGCATTTCTTTTGGGCAGGGCCCTCACTATTGCATTGGAGTGACTCTGGTTCGCTCGCAAACAGAGGTCATGCTTCAAGAACTTTTCAAACGCTTTCCACACCTAACTCTGGGCAATGAAATTGTTTATGACTATCAGCATCACAATGCTAGAAGGATGGATGTGATGATGGTTAATACTAATATTAATTAAGCTTTTTGCATTAGCGCTATGAGAGTTTTCGAAGAGCGAGGAATTACGCACCTCGACCTACATGGAATCAGACATCAAGAGGTTTCATCTGAAGTGTTAAATTTTACCTATCAATACCAAGATCTTCTTCCGCTGATTATCATTTGTGGAAATAGTAATAAAATGATTGAAGTTGCATCTTCATGCCTTGAAAGTGCGAAGATTCAATTTTCATCTCCTCGTTTTGGACTGCTCCGGATCGAGAAGATCAGTTAATCCTTTGCTGTGCAAGCTCAGCAAATATTAATATCATCTGAAAGGTGCAAAAGACTAACTTATTTGCAATAATTACGTGTCTTATCTAATTTTTTATAGGGGAATATAATGAGTAAATTTAAAATAGTTTTTTTAGCAATACCGCTAACCTTTCTTTTCAATCTAAATCTTAATGCGCAGTCTGCTGGCATGCTTGAAGAAGTAGTGGTCACAGCTCAAAAGAAAGAAGAAAATCTCCAGGATGCTCCAATTGCAATCACAGCAATCACAGAATCTACTATAGATGATCTAGACATAGCCAATGTTGTTGATCTTGCTGGAATGGCTCCAAATGTTCATATTATTAATACACCATCAAACAATACCGCTGCAACCATTGCAATGAGAGGTGGCACCACTATCAATCCTGCGATCACATGGGAACCGACTGTTGGAATGTATTTGGATGGGGTTTATCTTGGGAAAGGCCAGGGCGCCATTTTTGATGTCGTTGACCTAGAAAGAGTTGAAATCTTGCGTGGCCCTCAGGGTACTTTATATGGCAGAAACACTCTTGGGGGAGCAATCAACCTCATAAGCAAAAAACCATCAGGAGCTGGAAGTTCAGCCAAGGTAACCATTGGTAACTACGGCCTAACACAGAGTCAGTTCATCGCCGATTACGAAATTGGAGAAAATATTTTTACCAAAGTAGTGATCAATAACAAAAAAAGAGGAGGTTATGTTAATAATGCCGACTCACCTTACCAAGCGGCCCAAGGTGTCGTTCCCAATACCACATATCACACTGAGCTTGATACGATTGATTCCAAAGGTTTTAAATTCACATTAGCTTATGAGGGTGATAAAACTAGTGTCAACCTTTCTCTTGATAGAACAGATCAAGACAATATTCCTCCTTTTGCTCAACTAACCAATACCATTCCAGGTTGGAGTGATGCTTTCGGAGTAGGCGCTTCAGCATTAACTGGCGGCCTGAAGTTGTGGCCAATTGAAATGTTTACAAACTCTAGTAGGCAGGGTGTGGCCCACATCAACTCACCAACTTACGAGACTTCAGTGGTCGAGGGTACAAGCCTTACTATTGCTCGTGAGATGAGCCTTGGAACATTAAAGGCAATATGGTCAAAAAGGAAAACTGATTGGGACGATCGCCTTGATCTAGACGGCGGACCATTTCCAATAGCAGATACAGAAAGACATACAAATTATAGTGCTGAGACCCTTGAAGTTCAGCTATCAGGATCTACAGACAAGATGGAGTATGTCATTGGGTATTACGCACTTAAGGATGATGCTTTTACAGCTAACCCGCAATCTTTCTTTGGTGGCGGACAGGTATTCGCTCAAAATTACTCAGGCAGTGGAGACTCAACAGCATTTTTTGGTCAGGTTACTTTTGCAGTTGCGGAAAACTGGGATGTAACTCTTGGCGCACGCTCAACTGAAGAGGATAAAGTTGGATTTAAAGAGTATGTAGGTATTATTTCAGCTTCAGGTGAAGGAAGTTTTGATGATACTACTGGCACTTTTATTGTTTCTCATGATTACAGTGATAATACAAACCTATACTTTAAAGTTGCAGATGGCTTTAAAGCTGGTGGCTTTAACGCAGAGAGCTCAAACCCTTTTGATGCAGCCACACCTTATGCTCCTGAAACTATCTCATCTACCGAGTTCGGGCTAAAGGGAAAATATTTTGATAATCGAATGATGCTGAATATTGCTTATTTTGATAACGAGCACGAAGATATGCAGATATCTTATTTCACTGCTAATGCTGCAGCTGCATCAGAGGTGATCAATAACTCTGCTGATATTTCTGGTCTCGAGATTGAAACCACCACTCTTATCAACGACTCAACTAGACTCATGATTAACCTTGGTACTCTTGATTCTGCTTTCACAGGAGATAAGTCTGCTAGCGATGGCTACAAGCTTGAGCAAGTTCCTTACTCACCAAAAACCACTCTTTATGTCTCACTAGAAAAGGATTATGGTAACTATAGAATGCGCTTGGATCATAGTAGAATTGGAGAACACGCAACTTTTCCATACAGTTCTCAAGATCCTAGGGCCGATTTAACTACTTTGGCTTCTAGAGGAACCACTGACTTTAGATTGCTAACTGAGCCAATGGAAAACCTTCAGTTAAATTTCTGGATTAAAAACCTTACTGATGAAGGTCACAGAATGAGCTCAATTCCTTTTGGTCCTGGTTTTGGACAGCTAACCCTGTCTTACTTTAGCGCACCAAGAACCATTGGAATGGATTTGCATTATAAGTTCTAGTAATAGAATATAATTAAAGCCTTGGTATTTACTAAGGCTTTTTTTTGCCTAAGTTATAGAAAAAACGAGAAAAAATTATGGAGCAAAACTGGGAAGATATATTGCAGCTCGATGCTCAGCTGACTGAGGAGGAGCGGATGATTCGCGATAATGTGCGTGATTATGCTCAAAAAGCTCTGATGCCTCGAATATTAGAAGCGAATAGGCATGAAATCTTTGATCCTAAGATATATAAAGAGATGGGTGACCTAGGTATTTTAGGAGCAACTATTAAGGGCTATGGTTGTGCTGGCGTAGGGTATGTATCTTACGGTTTAATTACCAGAGAGATAGAAAGGGTTGATTCCAGTTACCGCTCAGCATTCAGCGTGCAATCTTCTTTGGCGATGTATGCAATTTATAAATTTGGCTCAGAAGCTCAAAAAGAGGAACTATTACCCCAGATGGCTGCGGGAAATCTTATTGGTTGCTTTGGTCTAACCGAGCCAGATGCCGGGTCTGATCCAAGCAGTATGCTATCGAAGGCTAAGAGGGTCGATGGCGGCTATAAACTCAGCGGCTCCAAAACATGGATTACCAATGCCCCCGTAGCAGATGTATTTGTGATCTGGGCAAAAGATGAGCAGGGTGTTCTAAGAGGTTTTGTTGCTAAAAAAGATTTTGCTGGCTTAGAAACTAAAGTACTAGAAGGAAAATTTGCACTAAGAGCCTCAATTACAGGCCAAATTTTTATGTCAGATGTGTTCATACCCGATGAATATGTGTTGCCTTTAGCTCAAAGTTTTCGAGGCCCATTTTCTTGTCTCAACATAGCTCGATATGGTATTGCATGGGGTTCACTGGGTGCTGCGGAGTTTTGCTGGCATGCTGCGAGGCAGTACACCATGGATAGAATGCAATTTGGCTCTCCTTTGGCGGCCAAGCAACTAGTTCAAAAGAAACTGGCAGACATGCAAACAGAAATCACTTTAGGGCTGCAAGCTGCTTTGCGTGTTGGCCGCTTGATTGATGAGAAGAAAATGATCCCAGAAATGATTTCCCTGATCAAACGTAATAACTGTGGCAAAGCTCTTGATGTAGCTAGAATGGCACGTGATATGCATGGTGGAAATGGTGTGATCGACGAGTACCATGTAGTGCGCCATTCCATGAATTTAGAGGCAGTTAATACTTATGAAGGCACTCATGATATCCATGCCTTGATCCTGGGCAATCTTCAGACTAACCTTCCTGCTTTTGAATAACCATGAGCGCTATGACTAAAGAAAAATATACAATCAAACAGGCGATTACGGCAAAAAGGATTATTAAGTATTTTGCAAAATTTCAAGCAAGAGTATTTCTTCTTAGCAATGGCAAACTGTGGAACAAATGGCCTGGAGGCTTTCCAATAATGGTGGTTAGAACAAAAGGAGCTAAAACTCAGAAAATTAGAAACATACCTTTGATCTATGTTCACCATGATGGCCTGCCAATCCTTGTTGCCTCACTTGGAGGCATGCCAAAAAATCCTAGCTGGTATTACAATGTTAAGGCCTATCCAGAATTGAAGATTTCAACAATTCATGAATCAGGGAACTTTCTTGCTGAAGAGGTGTCTAAAGAAAAAAAAGACGAGCTTTGGCCAGTGATTTGTTCAATCTATCCTGACTATGAGACCTATCAAAATAATACAGCTAGAGAAATCCCTGTATTTTTATGTAAAAAAATATGAGCATTATTTCTGTAGAAGGCGTAACCAAGCACTATTCCTTAGGCACGCAAACTGTTGAAGCGCTTAGAGGTATAACATTCAAAATTCAAAAAGGTGAATTCCTTGCAATCATGGGTCCGTCTGGATCAGGTAAATCAACATTGATGAATATTATCGGTTGCCTTGATAGCCCAACCCATGGAAGCTACTTTTTAAATAATCAAGAGGTCAGTACCTTGGATGGAGATGAGTTAGCTGGAATAAGAAATAAAGAGATTGGGTTTGTATTTCAGAATTTTCACTTGCTAGCTCGAAATAGTGCTCTAGATAATGTCATGCTACCTTTAAAATATGCTGGTGTTGAAAAAGCAGAACAAGTTAAAAGAGCTAAAGCAGCCTTGTCTCAGGTTGGTCTTGAATCACGAATGGATCATCAACCCTCTGAACTTTCAGGTGGGCAGCAACAAAGAGTTGCAATTGCTCGAGCTCTTGTAAATAATCCTTCAATACTCTTTGCAGATGAGCCAACAGGAAATCTTGATAGCCAAACGGGACATGATGTCATGCAGCTTTTTCATAATCTTCACTCGCAAGGACAAACAATTATCTTAATCACTCATGAAAATGAGGTTGCTGAAGAGGCCCAGCGCACTATCTTTATTAAAGATGGCCTTATAGAATCGGACATCAAAAAGGAGCCAAAATGACTCAGTTAAAAGTTAAATCATTCGCAGTAGCTTTATCTATAATTTTTTTAGCCAGCTGCGGTGGCGGTAAAAAAGAAGAAGAGTTCAAGTTTTATACTCTCAAAGAGGCTGGTACACAGCAACTTGAATTAACAGTAGAGGCATCTGGGACCGTTGAAGCCATCTCATCTATTGAAATTAAATCTAAAGCATCTGGCCAAGTGTTATTTTTGGGAGCGGAGATTGGTGATTTTGTAGAACAAGGAGTTGTTCTGGCAAGAATTGATCAGCGCACTCCAACCAATACTCTAGCTCAAGCAAATGCAGACTTAGAAGTTGCCAAGGTCAGGCTATCTAATGCAAAAAATCAATTTAATCGATCTAAAAGACTACATGATGAAGGCAATATTTCAGATAAATCATTCGAAGATGCTCAAGAAGCCTCTTCATCAGCTCAAGCCCAATTTGTCCGTGCTGAGGTGTTCCTGGAGAATGCAAGAATAGCCTTAGATGATACAAGTGTAAGATCTCCAATAGCTGGAACAGTGATAAGTAGGCTTGCCGAAGTGGGACAGGTGATCACATCTCCAACCTCTGCAGTAGGCGGAGGAACGTTGCTGATGGAAATGGCTGATCTCAATAAAGTTAGAGTCAGAGCCTTGATCGATGAAATAGATATTGGCAAAATTAGCATAGGCCAAGAAGTCACGCTTAAAGTTTCAGCCTATAGAGATAAAAGATTTACTGGCGTTGTGTCGAAAATCGAACCCATGTCAAAAATTGATCAAAACGTCACGACCTTTCCAGTGTTAATCGATATAGAAAATAAAGATAATCTTTTGCTGATTGGTATGAACACTGATGTTGAAATAGAAATTTTAAATGAGGAGGTAGCTTTAGCATTGCCAGCAGGCTCTTTACGTACACGCAAGGATATTGTCTCTGTGGCTCCTCTTCTTGGCATTACCCAAGAAGATCTAAATATTTTTTTAACTGACAAAGTTGCAGGAGAGAACTTCAGTACTTTTATTGTCTTAAAAAAGACCAGCAAAGGAGCAATTCCATCTTGGGTAAAAGTTGGAAAAACAGATTTAAATTATGTTGAGATCAAGAGTGGCATTGATCAAAAAGAAATTGTTTATGTTCTTCCCAGTGAAGGTCTGATTAAATACCAGCAAAAGTTCTCTGAAAGAGTGAAAGGTAGATTTGGGTAAGCAATGATACTGCAAGAATCTATTTCCACTGCCGTTGATGCCATTAGAGCTAATCTAATGCGCTCATTATTAACTACGATTGCAATTGTTATTGGCACGGCGTCTGTTATTGCTATGGTTGGCATTGGATCAAGCGCTCAAAGAGCAATCGATGACTCAATAACTAATCTATCTGCCCGAACCTTGTCCGTTTATCCATCGAGAGGCCGAGGCTCAAAAACTGTCAATACATCACCCCTAGTCATCAAAGATGCCGATGCGTTGATCAAGGACAAAGAGATTCAATGGAGAATTGCTCCAGAAATTCGAGGCAGTAAAACTTTAAAATTTGGTAACGAGAGCATCAGTATCTCAGTGATTGGAGCCAGAGAAAATTATTTAAGCATTCAGGGATATGAAGTTGAGCAGGGAATATTTTTTACAGAGCGAGATGATTTGGCAAGAAAAAGAATTGCTGTTATTGGCTCTAGTGTTGGAACAGAATTAAAAACTTCTTCTAAAGCACTGGTTGGGAAGGATATTGATTTGGGCGGGGTTACCTTTAAAGTTATTGGAGTGATGAAGTCTGAAGGTTCATCAGGATGGTCAAATCCAGATGAGCAGATCTACATACCATTGCTCACGGCTGCTGATAGAGTCTTTGGAAGGCAGAGAGTTGATTCGATCAGAGTAGAGGTTCCCAACACTTATTCTCCCGAGGAAGCTATGATTTCTATTGAGCGAGTCTTAAGACGGGAGCATGACATAGGTCCTGGAGAAGAAAATAATTTTAGAATCAATGATTGGTCTCAATTCACTGACTTGCAGAAACAAGCAACAGCAATTTTTTCCGCTTTAATTATTGGGATTGCCGGCATCAGCTTATTGGTTGGAGGTATTGGGGTGATGAACATTATGCTGGTTTCAGTGACAGAGAGGACACGTGAGATTGGTCTTCGCAAAGCGCTGGGAGCAACTCATCAAGCCATTCTTCTACAATTTATTATTGAGGCTGTCACCCTTTGTATTATTGGTGGAATATTAGGAGTTCTCCTAGGCTCTGGTATTTATTTTCTTATTGCTATTTGGCAAGACTGGGTTTTTACCATTCCTTTCTCCGCTATCTTTGGTTCTGTTACATTTTCAGCATGTGTAGGGCTATTTTTTGGGATTTGGCCTGCCAGAAAGGCTGCGAGACTAGAGCCTGCAGTCGCCTTAAGGTACGAGTAATTCATGCGAGTTTTGCAACTGCTACCTGAGTTGAAACTGGGAGGAGTTGAAAGAGGCACAGTAGATCTTTCCGAGCATCTAACAAAACTAGGTCATAAGTCAGCTGTAGTTTCTGCTGGAGGTGGTCTTGTTGAGCAATTATCAAACCATGGAGCAAAGCACTTCTCTTTGCCGATAGCAAAAAAGAATTTTTTAGCTCTCAAGCAATTCAAGAATCTACGCAATATTTACCAAGAATTTCATCCCGATATTATTCATGTACGCTCACGCTTTCCTGCGTGGATTAATGCCTTAGCTTTGAGGGGCCTATCTGCATCTAAACCAATTATAATTTCTACATTTCATGGCTTGTACAGCAAGCCTTTTTATAGCAAATCTATGGCTTATGCCGATGATATTATTGCTATCTCAAAAACAGTGCAAGATTATATCTTCAGCAACTATGATGTAGATCATTCTAGAGTCCACTTAATTTATAGAGGATGTGATGTTGAAGAATTTAATACATCGTCACCTTCGAAATCTTGGTCTGATTCTTGGTATAAAGAGTTTCCTCAAACAGGCAATAAAATTTTGCTCACCCTGCCTGGAAGAATCACAGGATGGAAAGGCATAGAAGACTTTCTGAAATTATTTAGCCAACTTGATCAAGCCAAATATCATGGGCTTATTCCCGGCCCAGTGAATGGAAATAAAAAGAGATATTTTCAATCTCTTCTCGCATTAGTTAAAAAATATAATCTTGAATCTGCCATAACTTTTTGTGGTGCAAGAGCAGATATCTCAAACATATATAAAATTTCAGATATCGTATTTAATCTTTCATCCAAGCCAGAGCCTTTTGGGCGCACTATTATTGAGGCTGCTGCATGTGGCACTCATGTGATGGGTTGGAATAGGGGGGGCGTTAAAGAGTCTATTGGCATGATTAATCCTCTTGGGTTAATTGACTTTGGAGATACAGACGCTTTGGCCAATCAAATTCCGTATTTATTACAATCCGAACCACCTTTGAGTATTCCCTCAATTTTTACCAAAGAGAGATTGGTAGAAGAAACCATTAAAGTATACGAATCTGCTATTCAAAGAGAGAGATAGACTTCTTTGGTTTTAATAAGGGCATTGTCTAGAGAATATTCCTCATGCATGGCTATTTTAATTGCGCTAACGTCCAATTGAGGCAGCAATGGAATCATTTCTTCTAGCAGAGCTGTCAAACTGATCTGATTCCCGGCCTCGGCTAATAGATCCCTAGGGATGATCTGGGGCATGATTCCAACATTGGTTCCAAGTACTGGTATATTGTGATTAATTGCCTCCAATACGACCCTAGGACCTCCCTCACGCAGACTTGATACAATCAATCCACTCGCACTTTTATATATCTCTTCTATGGATTCATAAGAATGATCTGTAAGAATTTTTATTCGAGCCGACAAGCCTAACTTTTCAATTAATGCTTGTAAGGGTAGAAGCTCTTGCCCAGAGCCAATAATATTTAGCTCTTCTTTAATGTTTACCCATGCATTGATCAGCAAATCAAAACCCTTCACTTTTTCTAATCTCCCAACTGCAATCACAGGACCAGTTCTTGAAGATGCGAGGCCTTGGTGAGATGGATTAAACCAGTTAGGAATCACCTTGGCATTAGGCATATTTTTTACTATCTCTTTGTTGACTCCGATAACTGAGTCTACATATTTGACGGCTCTGTTATGAGATTTAAGGCCATGAATTGTTGCTACAATTTTTACGCCTGTGATTAGCCCGAGCCATCCGCCTATGGCGCTAGCTTTAGCGCCGTGACAATGCAAAATATCTATCTTGTTTTTCCAGCAAAAGAGGCCCAGCTTTATTACATTAACTGGAGACAGTCTAGAGCCCATAGTCATGGCGCGGGTGGAGACTCCATCCATGCAGCTTGCCAAGGATTTATCGCACACAATAACATGATCAACCTGGTCATCCATGCCTAAAGCTAGCTCAAATACATGCTGCTCGATGCCTGCAAATACATTACCAGTAATTAAATGAGCAACTTTCATATCTTGTTATTAATTAAACCTTGAATGACATATGCAGTTTTTTCGACTTCCGCTAAAGGCTCTAATCCAGACACAGGATGCTCAATTGCATGAACCTTGAGACCTTCAGTTGGGGAGTTAACAGTGAGAGTTCCAACCTGACGATTTGCTACTAATGCATTGATTGCATTTCTAATTTTGGTGGAACCAGTTTTTTGCGACCGAACACGGCGTTCAATTTGCATGACATAAGTTTTCCCTTTGCTTGAAAGAGCCTCAAAAACTAAGTTTGAGCTATCAGGCGTTACAAATTTTAGCTCAGAGGTCTGTAAATCTCTTTGAAAGGATTTTGCCTCAGGGCTTTCTACATCACTAAAGGTAAAGTTTTGAAACTCTTTAGATATATCTTCTATAACCTGATTGAGTGAAAAGGGGGTTCTTCGAGAGTTATAGATATGGAAGTGATGATGAGGATGTGTTGTAAGAACATACTCTATTTGCTTCTTCACAAGCTCGCTATCAAAATCATAATGCTTGCTCGAGCCACCCAGCGCAATAATCGCCTTCTTGACAGTTGGCTCAATCAAAGAGGTGGTGGCTAGAGAGCCTTTAAATACATAAACATTATTAGGTTTAGTGCTTGAGGGATAATCATGCTCGGGTGCACATATAAGATCAAAATCATTGATGTTAAATGAGGGCTTTAGAATTGCTACCGACAAAAGACTGGATGTTTGTTTCAATGCTTTTTGAGTTTTAAGGATTTGTGGATAGGTCGAATGTCCAGCTCCAACAAGAAGAGTTAAGCTATTTTTTTGATTCTCAATCGGAGCACTGGGTAGAAAAGATTTCAACCAATTAAAGACACTTCTTTCAGGGCAATGTATCTTAGTAATAACTAGTTCATTCTCTTTAGATAGCTCATCTAACAAGGCCTGCACTTGATTTAAGTGACCAATTTTTGAATCTTGAAACCAGTAAACATGCATAAAAACTTTTTCTCCATTTTCAGCAAATACAAAACTGCAGAATGAAAGAAGAGCAACCTATCTGAGTAACCTCTTGGTGCATTCAAATTACATTATTGATTGTTGGAGCATAAAAGCAAAGCTTATATTAGTAATAACCGCACTATAGAAAGGCTATAATTTAATGCTAATGCCACAAGAAATTCAACAAATGGCCAATGATCTTATTTCCCAGTATGGAGATGATGCGAAAGCCATTGCAATGCTAAGAGCTGCAGAGTATGCAGCAAGCCTGAATGAAGCTGAATGGTTAATATGGGAATCTGTAATCTTAGAAATTGAAAGGGTTGAATTAACGCCAGATTTGAATGGATAACCCCTTATTATGAAAAAAAGAGATTAATGGCATCGCTCTCAAAGCCGGTAATATTGTAAGCAATATCATTCAGGTAATTTAAATAGGTCTTCTACTGAACACTTCAGGGTTTTAGCAATCTTTAGACCTAGAACAGTGGAAGGCACATAAATTCCGTTCTCTATCGCATTAATACTTTTTCTTGAAACCTCTGCACTCTCTGAAAGTTCTTGTTGAGTTAAACCCACAGATTTTCTGAGTTCCCCAAGATTATTTAGAAGGTTTTTATGGTGGTTACCCACTTTCTTTACTCTTCAAACTTTTCAACTGCTTTGGTAAGCTCAGCACTATCGTTTGGATAGAGGTACCCGGCAACTATTGAACCAGCGCCAATTGCACCAACCAATAGCCCAATACCCGGAACGATTCCTCCAGAAACGCTCATTCCAAAGAGAAAGATACCAAGACCAATAAATAAAGTGATCACACCACTTCTTCTATAATCTATGGGCTGCTTCTTGCCTTGGATATTTTTTGAGGGAGATATTAGGGCAGAGGGCAAACCTTGTTTGAATAGTTGAGTGATAAAAGGAGTCGAGCGGGAATGGCACCCGCTCTAGCTGACTTTAGGGAAAATTTCTAGAGGAAAATTTAATCAGCTTATCAATAAGACCGCCCAAACTGTTAAAAGTTCAAATAAAGGAGACAATTAAGAGAATATTTTTAAGAGCTGCGAGGTATTCTACGCAAGATTTAGAGCTATAAAAAAAATAGAATACACAATAGCACCAAGACCCAAGCCAAAACCTAAGGGCAATTGTGTATTCCCTACCTTTCTATTTAAAACAAATACTAACAATGTAATGGATGACCCAAGCAACAATATTGGGCCTATAGATGAAGCTCCAAATATTGACCCAATGCCTCCAAGCAATAAAAAGTCACCAGCCCCAATACCATCAGTCTCTCTAATCATTTTATGCAGAAGGTTAACTGCAAATAACAAGCCATATCCAAAGATCAGTCCCAAGAAGGCGTCTAGAGGAATGGTGAAGATTTCAAATCCAATGTTTAAAACTAACCCACTGATCACAAGAGCCATGCTGAGCGGCTGTGATAATAAGAGCGTCTCTAAATCCATCATTGCCTGAACATACAAGATTAAAACCAATAGAAAAATAACCCAAGTCAATACACTACTCAGGCCAAGTGAAATCACCAAAAAGAGAAGCATTGCAGCCACTGCTGCCTCATTGAGGAGGTAGCTTATATTAATTTTTACATTACAGGAGCCACATTTTCCTTTTAAAGCAAGAAAACTTACAAATGGAATCATCTGCCAAATACTCAGGGTAACTTTACAGGCTGGGCAAAAAGATTGAGGTTCCCATATTGTTATCTGTCGATCATTATTGGGAAGTCGGTAAATTAGCATAGACGCAAAACTGCCCATGCAGCCTCCTAGGAGAATTACAAAAATTATTGTATACGTCTCCTGCATAGCAAAAAGAACTTACTTTTTTTTCGCCAAAACCAAACAAGCAACCAGGAGCATAATTGTAGGAATGGCGTAAACAGTAATAACCATTAGCTTGTCTAACATCTTATAAGCCCTTTGCCTTAGAGTCTGGGCGACGAGTATCGCCAAAACCATAGAATAAATTATTCTTTATTTCTAAGCTCTCAAGAGAAGTTCCTGGGCCAGAGATATAGACCTTTTGATTAAATCCCTTGATTGATTCAATATGCTGGATATCAAAGCCTTTTTCTAGCATGAGGACATCGGGCTTCCATTGATGATGAATTCTTGGGACCACCGTCGCATCTGATATCTCCATTTTAAAATCTAATGTATTTAATAGAAATTGAAGAACAGCAGTAATAATTCGAGATCCTCCAGGTGAGCCTGTTGCAATAATCGGCTTGCTGTCATGAAAAACAATGGTTGGTGTCATCGAGCTCAGCGGTCGCTTAAATGGCTCAATTTTATTTGCTTCACCACCCACTAATCCGAATTGGTTCGGCACGCCAGGCGAGGAAACAAAATCATCCATTTCATTATTCATGAGCACCCCTGTACCATTAATCACAACACCAGAACCAAAACCTGAATTTAATGTGTAGGTATTAGAGACAACATTGCCATCCTTGTCTGCTACTGAGAAGTGAGTGGTATCAAGGCTTTCATGCGGCAAAGCATTGCCCGGAAGAATATCTGCAGATGGTGTAATTTTATCGAGAGTAATCAGTTGATGAATATTTTTAGCGTAGGCCTTACTAATTAATTGGTTGACTGGCACATCAAAAAAATCAGGATCACCTAGATATTTTGATCGATCGGCATACGCATATTTCATTACCTCTGTTAACAAGGCCGCGTATCTTGGGGAGTTATGTCCCATAGACACAAGATCATAATGCTCCAATATATTTAGCATTTGAATAATGTGAATGCCACCAGAGGAGGGGGGAGGCATTGTTAGTATTTGGAAATCTCTATAGCTGCCCTGAATGGGTTCTCTCCAAACAGGTCGATAGTTTGCAAGATCTGATTTGGTAATCAAGCCATTATTCTTCTTCATGTAATCAGCAATCAATGTCGCAATCTCTCCCTCATAAAAGCCAGCCACTCCTTTTGTAGCGATAATTTTTAAAGTTCTTGCTAGCTCTGGCTGCACCAGTCTGGAATTCATGATCACTGGGTATTCTGCATAAAAGATCTTTTTAAAATTTTTAAATTGACCAAGTTTTTTATACCTTCCATTCAAAGCATCAGCCATAAAAGGAGAAACCTTGAAGCCATTACTTGCAAGATCAATCGCGGGCTTGATCAATTCTTTCCATGGCAAGCTTCCAAATTTTTGATGCACTTCCCACATCCCATAAACTGTTCCTGGCACGCCTATGGCAAGGGCGCCTTGAGTAGACCGTTTTCTGTCAACAGATCCATCTGTATTGAGATACATATCTTTAGTTGCCTTTGCTGGAGCAATTTCACGATAATCAATGCTGTAATTCTTATTCGTCACACCATCATGCATCAGCATGAATCCTCCTCCGCCAATATTGCCGGCTCTTGGAAGTACCACCGCAAGTGCAAAAGCAACTGCAATTGATGCATCGTAAGCGTTCCCACCTTTTTGAAGAATGGCGTGCCCCACATCAGTTGCTAGATAGTGCTGAGTGACAACCATCCCATTTGCTCCAATCTCAGGATGCACAATTGCTTGAGAGTTAAAAATTTTAGATTCAATCGCGCACGAGAGAATGAGTAGTGTAGAGAGAAAAAATTTCATGTTATGTCAGCAGGCCTCCATCAACCCTTAAGTCAATCCCATTGATATGCACGGCATCTTCAGAAGCCAAGAATGCTATGGTGCTAGCAATATCATCTGGAGAGCGATTAACGCCGTCAACAGGCATGATTTTTTTTAATAGCCTAGTGTCTATATCCGCTGGCAGATTCGGACTGGCTGTCATAGGTGTATTAATGGAAGCAGGGCAAACACAGTTTACGTTCAAGCCCTGAATTCCATATTCCACAGCTAAAGTTTTAGAAAAAGCACTGATCCCACCCTTTGAGGCACTATAGGCAGCTGTCCAGGCATGAGACCCAAGAGCTGCAGTGGATGAGACATTAACTATGTAACCTTTTGACTCGAGCAACATAGGCAATCCAAAATTGCACATAAAAAAGGTCCCTGTTAAATTTACATCTAAAATTTTATTCCAATCATTAATTTTTACTTCGTGTGAGTTATCAAACCTTAAGATGCCAGCAACATTGATGAGCGCATCTAATGTTTTGTAGTCTTTTTTAATGCTATCAAAGCAAGATTTAATTTGAGCTAGATCAGAGATATCCAGGACCATGGCTGAAGATTTTTGATTTGAGAGCATGCCCTTAGTCTCACTCAAGTGATCCTCATTGATATCAGCAATAATTAAAGTTGCACCTTCTTGATCAAGCCTAACTGCAGTCGACCTTCCGATGCCAGATCCAGCTCCTGTAACTATTGCAATTTTATTTTTAAATCTATCCATCTAAAGCGCCTCGGAAAATTGAATTTTAGTCTAGTTTTGACTAATCAGCCTAACTTTTGGTCTACAAATGATTTTGCCCACTTGTAATTTGCCTTGCCATTTGGCGCTCTCTCAATAATCTCTGAGAACAGAATTATTTTAGGCAGCTTGTAACCAGCCAATCTTCCACGCGCATTATTCAGTAGCACCTCCTCATCGATTGCTTGATTGCCTGTGGTTGAGACCACGGCTACAATTTTTTGTCCAAAACGATCATCCAACACCCCAATAACCAAGCAGTCCAGTATTAAAGGATCTTGCTTTAAAGCTTCTTCAACTTCTTCAGGGTATATTTTTTCACCAGCTGAGTTAATGCAGTTGCTGCCTCTGCCCAAGAGGATGATGCTCCCGTCAGATGCAATTTTTGCATAATCACCAGGAAAGCTATAGCGAGTTCCTTTAAATTCTTTAAAAGTCTCAGCAGATTTTACTGGATCTTTGTAATACCCTATTGGAATCATTGATACGTCGCCACTGATACCAAGCAAGCCTGTTTCATCAGATCCAGGTTGAGCGAGATCTCCATTATCTCGTAACACAATCATGCCAGGATTCAGCTTAAAGGTTGCAGTATCTGCAGTGCTATCTCTAGTGCTGATAGATGCTCCCATGCCACCCTCCGTGGACCCCATTGTATCCATAAGCCTCATATCATGATGCTTTAAGAGTCCTGTCTTTACTTCAGCACTCCACATGACACCACTGGATGTAATTTGCTGCAGCGAATCAAGGTCAAAGGGTTCATTGTTTCTTTCTGCAACCTCTAGTGCGTCCAGCATCGGCCTTGCAAATGCATCGCCGACTATTACTATGTTTGTGACCTTAGACCTAGAGCACTCATGCCATATCTTGCCTGGATCAAAGCCAAGCCCTGGAATTGTGACCACTGCTCCCCCCAGATTATGAGGAACGAAGCAACCAAGCCACATTCCTGTTCCATGCATAAGAGGACAACCCACCAGACTGACTGGCAATGCTTCTTTATCGCTTAGATTAAGGATATATTCATCGATGTTGTTTAGATCAGAGGGTAACTCGTAGCCCATGCCACGAAGAGTTTTAAACATTCCTTGAATGAATTCAGCTTGGTTATACATAACCCCCTTCGGCATTCCAGTGGTGCCTCCTGTGTAGAGCATATACACGATATCATCTGGTCTTTTACAGCGATTCATGGCGTCACATGTTTGAATGATGGTTGAGTAATTTATGCACTCCTGAACCAATGACTCGGAGCCATCTTCGATTTCTATCCACACCTTAATTTTAGGCAGCAAATGCTTAATTTTATTAATTTGATCTCCATAGCAAGCCTGATAGAAGAGGGCTTCACAGTCAGAATTATCCAGCAAATACAGCAATTCTTTAGACTTGTACCGGTAGTTAACATTAATTGGGGTTCCGCCAATTTTAAAAATTGCATATTGAGCTTCTAAGTACTCATTAGAATTGTGCAAGTAAAGACCTGCTTTTGAGTAAGTGGTAAGTCCTGCCTGGGTTAACCCAGTTGCTAATTTTGCTGCAATCAAGTCATATTCATTCCAAGTTTTAGTTTGATTGCCGCAAATGAGTGCTGTGTTATTAGGTATAAGGTCAGCTATTTTCTCCCAGACGCTGGCAAAATTTAATTCCATTTATTTATTTTCCTTCGCAAGATTGTGTCCAATACGTCTGCCTGAAAAAACACAGTCAGCTATCGAGAGACCTGAAACATAGATATTTGAGCAGATGCCAACCGCGGTTCTCCCAGCAGCATAGAGGCCTTTAATTTCTGTGCCTTCAAGATTAAGCACTTCCCCAGTATCTTCGTTAACCTTCAGACCACCTAATGTTAAGGTTGTGAGTGGGGCAAGTTTAGAGGTAATAGAGATATCCATAATGTAGAAAGGACCTTTCAGTTCTTGGACATCTTCTGCAGCCTTACCAAACTCACATGGCGATGAATGTTTGGCGTAGTTATTATATTTCTCAAGAGATGTATGCAGGGCATCGACCGGTAGATCATAGACTTTAGCAATTTCCTCAATACTCTTTTTTTTCGAAGCATTAAAATACATCAACATTTTTGCCATATCTCTTTGAAATGGAAGCGCAGCATTTGCTTGTTTTTTTGCTGCAGCAAAAAGAGATGCATCAATTATGAGATAGGCTGACCCACCCTGATTTTCACACATGGCATCACCAAGGGTTGCGCCATAAACCATTTCATTGCAGAACCGTACTCCTTTTTTATTAACAACCATACCTTGGGCAAAAGCAAGTGGAGGATTGAGAAATCTCCATGCTGTAACCCTATCCATGTGATCAGTTTTCCCGCCAACACTCTGTCCGAGCCTAATGCCTGAACCTTGATCATTTGAGGTGCCCAGCGGCATACCTGAAAAATATTTAGGCGCATATTCCTTCACCATCTCACGATTAAAAATAAAACCTCCCGTTGATAGGCAGACTCCTTTTTTGGCTTGTATATACCTAACTTGTGTATGTTTTCTCTCTATGCTTTCTGCTCGTTTGATGAATAGATTGCCCACAAACTGAAGAAACCCTGCACCAGGATAAGACGGCGGCAAAAGCATTTGATAGAGATCCCCCCTTGCTATTAATTTTTTGTGTTTATCAGCAATTGGGCCGGACGGTAGCATCAGTACTTTGAGCCCAACAACTCTCCCATCTGGTGTCATGATCAATGATCTGGCCTCAGTTTGTTTGTAGAGCCTAAGGCCTTTTTTTAATGCTGATTTTTTCATTGGGTAGAAAATAGTGCCACCAACACCTATTGGCCTAAACGGCCCTTCTTCCCATCCTCTGTGACCACGAGGGGCAGGCGTGGCTTGCTCCATGTAACTTGGAACCAATGAGTTATCTGAGTGATATAAAAAATATCCCGCACCTGGGTAGCTGGTTTTAGTTTTGCAATAAGAGGAATCAAATTTAACCCCATTGTCCATCAGCCATTGTGTATTTTCTGCTGAAGTATCACAGAATTTTTTTAATGTTGATTGTTTGACGATATCCCCAGTTTCTTGAATCAAGTAATTGAACATGTTTTCTGGAGAATCTTCGACTCCAGCTGCCTTTTGAATGGGAGTGCCACCCCCAGCATAAAAAACACCGCCACTCTTAGCGGTTGCTCCACCGCCAGAAGTCTTATCAATGCCAATGACTGAAAACCCTTGATCTAAGGCTTCATTGGCCGCAGAAATTCCCGCTCCACCGATTCCAGCAATGACTAGGTCCGCATGATCATCCCATTGAAACAGGTGTGGGTCATTAATAATTTGAGGGGCCTCAACACTTGAGAGCCACAAGTCATCCGATGGTTTAATTTCAGTTTCCAGCATTTAGATCAGCAGTTTTGCCGCCATCAACCACGAGACTAGCACCTGTTATAAAAGAAGCATCAGAGCTCAAGAGAAAAGCAATGGGTTTCGCTAGCTCAATTGGCTCTGCAATTCTTTTGAGTGGAATAGAGTTAATTGTTGCGCTCATCATAGCTTCATCTGGAATGGCTCTTTCTGTTGCGGGAGTCAGAACAGCACCAGGTATTAGGCAATTCACTCTAATGTGGGGCGCTGCCTCAACCGCAGCAGCTCTGGAAAAGTTTATTAAGCCAGCTTTTGCTGCTCCATAGGCAGACATATATGCAACACCCTTTAGACCAACAACCGAGGCGATATTAACTATTGATCCTTTTTTGGCTGCCATCATCCACGGCAATACCGTTTTGGTTGTTAAAAAGACGGCATCTAGATTGGCTTTAAAATTTGTCTTCCATGCTGATAGGCTTAGATCCACAATTCTACCTGTATGAATAGATGGTGCATTATTAACCAGCCCGTCAATCTTGCCGCACAGTCTATGTACTTCATTTAGTGATTCAAGAATTGCTGACTCATCACTAACATCTACATTGTGAGCAACGACATTGGAAGAAATTTTTTGAAGCTCAGTTTCAGCTTGCTTTAAATTCTCTTTATTTCTTCCAGTAATGACTACGGTGGCACCTTGTTCCATGCATAGTTTTGCGGTGGCAAATCCTATTCCTGCACTTGCACCAGTAATGTATATCACCTCATCTTTAAATATTAAACTCACGTAGTTCCCCCAAAGTAAGCTATCTAGATTTTCAACGAAAATCCAATAGAAGTATACCAATAGTCCCTGATTGATTTCATATGATATGGTTCTGATTTGTAGCCGACAGCCAAGCTAAAACCAATTTGGTTATACCGGGATTGATATTGCACCGAAGAGTTAACCTCTCTCCCGCTTGGACTAAGGCTAAATCCAAACGAGTTAAATAAAACATTTCTCTCTTTATCTCTATATACAGGCACTCTTAAATTCATCCTGCCTGATTCAACCCTTAAAGGTTGATCAATAGAGATTATCACCTCATCATTAGCTGTAAAAATTGATGATTTAAGAAAACCCAAACCAAATGCAGATGACTTGATGTTGGAACTAGACCTGATCATGCCACTATTATTTAATCCTCCTGGAGTAACACCTAAATACATCGAGGTAAAAAATTTTCCACCCATCCAGTTATAAGAATTTGATAGCCCGACAAAGCTAGTAACTTTTTCATTGCTCGAATTAAAAGCACCTGAGCCATTCAAACCTAAACTTGAATCATTTTCCTTTAACCATCCCAACTGCATTGAAGGCACAGAGTTTTTTGGCTGAACTTCAATCATGGCAATCGAGCTTGTATCGCTCTCACCAAATACTTCATTTGAGTTAAACTTACTTCTACCAGTCGACATCAGCACAGCTAAATCAAAACCATGCTTACTGGCGATAATCGACCCAAAGGATGTTCCAGAGGCGCTAAAATTCATCCAGGGATTAGAAAATTTTGATCTCAGTGTAGTTTTATACCTTAGATCTGTGTCTGCAAAAATACCAAGGGCCCAACTTCCATTGAGCCCATGACTAATAAAGTTATTTTTATCCATATTAATATATGTGAAAAATTGATTGTGATCACCATATGCATTGAGGACTTGCTTAGGCATGATTAATTCGTTGGCATGGTTTTGATTGTTATAAGAGCTCATCTCTAATACCGAATAACCGGAATCATTGATATGACTAACAGATTGATACATGTCTTCGTAATTATTAAAATTTATTAACTGACTTCTGTAGTCTGAAGTTATATTTTCAACTGATCCTCTGAACGGAGCGCCCAGTTCATCAAAAAAGATAATGGTTTGATTGACCACTCCCCTTGAGACAGCATCTCCAAAAGAAGGGCTTGTGAGTTGCATGCTAGTAAACATAGCTGGTGTCATAGCCCCAGTTAGTGTTTCAGTTAACATGGCTGTCATTTGACCCACTGGTGAGGTTGCTGCTCCGAGATCCATGAGGCCTTGACCATATATTGCTTTATCAGCATAAACGCCTTTTTTATTTGCTGTGCTAAATAGCCGGTTTACAATCTCTGTGCTTCCCAGCTGACCTTCAAAATATTGCGCTATTACTGCAAGCCCACCAGATATAAAAGGCGCAGCAAACGAAGTTCCGCTTGTTACTGCGTAGCATGAATTGTCTTGAATGCAAGAATTATAGCTTTCATCATTTGGATTCCCGATATAAATACCAGTATCCGAGCTCGAGGTGGGATAGGCCGCTGTAACTCTACCACCTGGAGCTGCGATACAGTAATCCTGAGCAACACCACACCTGCTAGAAAAAGAGCTGATAGAGCCATTTTCATCTACGGATACCACAGCTATGGAATGGCCTTGAATTTCAGAGATATAATGAGCCATGCCTGGAAAGAGCTCAGGGCTTGAGAAATCTACACCTTGATCTGCATAGCCACCAGCATTACCTGCCGCCCATACGTATATTGTTTTCTCAGAATCAGGCGTTCCCATTTGAGACATTTCCGCAATAGTATTGGGAAATGCATTTCTTACTTGAGCTTCGGTGTAATCAATGATATTTCCAGAATAGCCATAACTATTATTTACAATGTCCACATCATAGTCATTGTAAATTTCAAATAATTGGCTAAAAAAGTTATCAATGCCTGTGAAATCAGGAGCTCCTGAGACTGTTCCAGAGCCATCATCAGTCCCAAGGTCTACAGGCTCATAATCTGGATCTGGCTCAGCAAGCTGAATGGCTATAAACAATACATTTGCTTCAAATGCTACGCCATGTATTGGAGAGGTATCAGACCGATCTTGCTTACCTGCAGCAACCGAGGCAACCATAGTTCCATGTCTTTGCTGGCGAGTATTGGGTTTATAATTCGAGTATTCAAGATCACTGTCTGAAGACAATCTTCCTGCGCTAATTTCAGTGTGCGTATCATCTAGCCCTGAGTCTGTGATGCCAATTGTAATACCTAAACCCGTTGCACCTCTAGCGTAAGCAGATGAAGCATTGACCAGATCAAGACCCCACTGATTTTGATATTCATAGTAACCTTCATATTGAGTTTTAAGCTCATCATAAGATAGAGCAGGAGGGGCTGGAGGAGTTGGAGTTTGAGAAATAGTGGGAGTGTTTTGTGCGCCACCACCGCCACCGCCACCACAGGATAAGAGTATAAATAAACTGAAAAGGAGAGTTTTGTTTTGTTTCATAATAGTTTAGGATTCTATCAAATATACAACAAAAAATACTATGTCAGAGATCTATAACCAAGTTCTTTCAGCTTTAACCGCCCCCGATCAAATTTTTGCGTTTGAAGAGTCTGAACACTCGTCTGGGGTAACATATCGAGAGTTTACCAATACACCTAAAACACTAGATAAGTATTATGAATTTGGATTGTTATTTCCTGACTGGGAATTTATTGTCTTTGAGGGAGAAAGATATACATTTCAAGACATTCACAAGAAAGTAGCCCAAGCGGCTAATGCATTCCAACAATCAGGCATACAAAAAGGCGATAGAGTGGCAATTTGTATGGCCAATAACCCTGAGTATATTATTTCTTTTATGGCTTTAACCTCAATGGGCGCTGTCTGCGTTCTCTTGAACTCCTGGTGGGTTCCTGATGAGGTCAGTTATGGGCTTGAAAACTCCCAGGCAAAAATGTTGATTGCAGATGAAAAGCGCCTAAGAGGTTTGGAGAAGTTTCCCGAGGTCCAGAAGATTGTAGTGAGGCCTCAGTCTGATTCTGATGTAATGGAGTTTAATCAGTTTATTAACTCTCACTCTCAAACATTTCCTTCGGTCGATTTAGATACTCATGACCATGCAACTATTTTTTATACCTCGGGGTCAACAGGCTTTCCTAAAGGTGTCTTGTCCACACATAGAAATATTCTAGCAACAATATTTAGCTGGGCTTTGGTCACAACCTTAAAAAGAGAGGTTGAGGCATTGGAGGGTGATACGCCTGCAAAATTAGATCCTCCTCAATCTGATGTGCCTGTTAACCAATCAGCAATTTTGCATTGCGTTCCCTTGTTTCATGTAACAGGAAGTCATTCAGGATTTTTAATGAGTATTATTGCTGGAAGAAAGATGGTCATGATGTCTAAATGGGATCCAGGAGCTGCTCTGCAATTAATTCAAGATGAAAAAATTGGTGCCATCACAGGCGTTCCAACCCAAACCTGGGATTTGTTAACGCACCCAGATAAGGATAAATTTGATCTTTCTACCTTTAAGGAATTAAGCGGTGGCGGTGCTGCTAGACCACCTGAGCATGTTCAAAAATTAAAGGATGGTTTCAAAGATGCAGAGCCATCTCTGGGTTACGGCCTAACTGAAACCAATGCTGCCGGTACTCTTAATTTGGGAAAGGACTATTTAATGCATCCAGGCAGTTGCGGCCGAGCTATACCTCCCGTAACTGACGTGGCAATCATTGATGAGACTTGGAAGTTTCTAGAAGACTCTGGAACTGTTGGAGAAATTGTGATTAAAAGTCCAGCAAATATGGTGGGTTACTGGGGTAACGAAGAAGCAACCAAGGAGGTCTTTAATGATGATGGTTGGTTTAAATCTGGTGACCTTGGATACATTGAAGAGGGTTTCGTATATATCGTTGATCGAGTCAAGGATTTGGTGATTCGTGGAGGAGAGAATATTGCATGCATAGAGGTGGAAGCTGCAATATACCAACATCCATCAGTGCAAGAGGTAGCTGTCTTTGGTATCCCAGAAGAGCGCCTTGGAGAAACTTTGTGCGCATCTATATGCCTTAAGCCATCCTCGAATCTAAGTGAAGAAGAACTACAAGCATTCTTGCACAATAAAATTGCTGCTTATAAAATCCCTTCAATGATAAAAATTGATTTGATGGAATTGCCTAGGGTGGCTTCTGGAAAATTTGATAAGAAAGAATTGCGAAAAGAATTTGTATCAATTGAGCAAACTTCCAACCAATGACATAACTCTACCCTATAATTAATATATAAAGGAACCATACTTAACTAACAAATCATGGCCTCACGAATTTTAATTATTGAAGACGAACCTGATATAAGAAAAACGATTGATTATAATCTCTCCAAGGAATCCTTTGAGGTTTTTCAAGCTGCCTCTATAGCTGAGGGCGAACAAGCGATTCAGCAACATAAACCAGATTTAGTTATTCTAGATTTAATGCTGCCCGATGGCTCTGGCTTAACGCTGTGTCGTGATATTAAGTCAGATCCTGCAACTAAAAATACTCTTGTCATCCTTTTAACAGCCAAAGCTGATGAGCTTGATCGAGTGATAGGTTTTGAGCTGGGTGCTGATGACTATGTCACGAAACCCTTTAGTGTCCGCGAATTAATTTTAAGGGCGAAGGCCATTTTAAAAAGAAGAGTATCTGAAGAGCCCCAGCCTGCTGATCCCTCATACACCTTCGGCGCCCTGACTCTCAATCTGGAGGCGCACCAGGTATTTATCAATAATCTGGAGGTTGGGTTTACAGCCTTAGAGTTTAGACTGCTCAAGCACCTGATTGATCGCAAAGGAAGAGTCCAGTCCAGAGATCAATTGCTAGAAGAGGTTTGGGGCTACAGTGCTGAAGTTACAACTCGGACGGTTGATACTCACATCAAAAGATTGAGAGAAAAATTGGGCTCTGCGGGTGAATACATCCAAACAATTCGCGGTGTTGGTTATCGTTTTTCTAAAACCCCTGAGTAGTCATTCATGGGCATCCGTTCCCGTATTTTTTTTATCATCCTCTCATGTCTCTTTATAGGTATTTCACTAGCTTTTGTTGTTGCTGAGCGAGACCTTTCCGAAGGGCTGCAAGAGCAAATTGAAAATGAATTATCTAAACAGGCAAAGATTCTAAGGCAATCTTTCAGCCACCACCCATTAAACTTCAGTCCTAATACCCTTAAGTCTGAAATCGATAATTACTCTCAATCATCGGGTGCTCGAATTACGATCATCGCGATTAACGGAGAGGTATTGGTTGATTCAGAGTTAGATAATCAAGATCTCAAAGCTCTCGATAATCATGCAAACAGACCCGAGGTTGCTGCGGCACTTACAAATGGTGTGGGCTCAAGCAAAAGATTTAGCAATACCACTCAACAAGAAATGCTTTATTTTGCATTGCTCGATAGAACCAGCGGAGAAGGAAGAATTATAAGAATTTCTGTTCCAAATGAGTACCTAGAGAAATCAATTGCCTCACTAGATAACTCTGTAACATTGATTGTAGTGGTTGCTTTAATTGTAGCAATTCTAGCAAGCATTCTTGCAGGCAACTATATTCGAGAAAGCTTAATGGATCTTGAGAGAGTGGCGTCAGCAATCTCCCACGGATCTTACGAGAAGAAAGGTTTGAAGTCACTCCCATTAAAACGATCTGATGAAATTGGATCCATGGCTAGAAATATCTCTACCATCTCTAGTAACCTGAAGCATCAGATTTCCCTGATAGCCAAGCAAAGAGATCAATTTGGCTTGGTATTAGATGGACTGGGTGATGGCATTATGGTGCTAGATAAGAGTGGAAATATAAACTTTCGCAATGATCAGATCATGCAAATTCTTGGTTTAAAAGAAATTATCAACAAATCTATTCACGATATAGAGCTGCCAGCCTTAAGCAGTATGTTTAAAAAAGCTCTCAAGAAAGGTCAATCTGATAGCGAGTTTGAGCTTGAGACTCTAAATGATGATACTCGATGGATTTTAGCTAATATGAATAAAGCCAAGGGCACGCAAGAACTCATCTTGGTGGTTCATGAAACCACTCAATTGAGGCGAATGGACTCTATGAGACGGGATTTTATTTCAAATCTTTCTCATGAGCTGAGAACCCCGGTGAGCGTTATCAAGGCAAACTCAGAAACGCTTTTAGATGGAGCCTTAGAGAATCAAAAGGATGCCAGAATATTTTCCAAGGCAATTTTACACAATGCAGATCGTCTAAGCACAATGGTCACTTCTTTGATTGACCTATCTAGGATTGAGTATGGCGAGCTTAAGTTTATAAATAAAAACATAGTGTTAAACCAGATTATTGAACCTATTGTTCTCTCCTATCAAAACAAAGCTAAGAAAAAAAATATCAATCTTGTGTTTGAGGGTCAATCTGAGCTAGCTGTTAATAGTGACGCCACGGCAATTGAAAGAGTGATTAATAATCTGCTCGATAATGCCTTTAAATACAGCCCTTCGGATTCAACCATTGAGATCAGATTAAACAAACAAGGGGGATTAGCCCGCATATCCGTCATTGATCAGGGCGAGGGCATCACAGAAGCGGACCAAGAACTTGTATTTAAAAGATTTTTTAGAACTGCGTCAGCCAGGGCTAATATGCAAAAAGGTAGCGGCCTTGGTTTAGCAATAGTTAAAAACTTAGTTAATAATCTTCATGGAGAAGTAGGTGTTGTCTCCACTAAGGAAAGTGGCTCTGAATTCTGGTTCACCATTCCAATTAAGTAACCTTTTTGTTGTTTATCTGTTTCAAAAATAACATTTAATTTTTGCAGAATCGATGCAAAAGTTCCCTCAGTTGTTTCCCTTTCGTACTCAGTAATACTTATTAATTTTATTAAATAACTCCACATCAATTGGAGGATTTTTTAAAATGGTTAAATATAAATTTCTAGGCTTGATTTCTTTTTCTGCATTATTGCTTTCATCATGTGGCGGCGGTTCTGATACAGGTATCGTATCACCAGGTGAGCTTTCTCAGATTGGAGCCCCAACAGCTACAACGCAAATAGTCGCTGTGAGCGGAACAGTTTTAACTGGGTCATGCCCCACTGCATTAGGCGTCACCACTGACACTGCTATTGCCGGCAATACTGTGTGCGCAATATCAGGAACTATCAAAGATGATTTAATTTTAACCGGTGATGTGATTTGGAGACTTTTTGGTAAAGTGGAAATCGGCGTTGATGTTGGTGGCGATGGATCTAAGGCTGGTGGCGATGCTGCTACTTTGAGCATCCCTGCTGGCGTTACTGTTGTTGCTAAAACAGCAGATGATTATATTGTGATTCATAGAGGATCAAAAATTCAAGCCAAAGGCACAGCTTCCAAACCTATTGTATTCACTCATTCCACAGTTTTAGATGGAACCATTCAAAATGCTGAGACTGCAAGAGGCCTATGGGGCGGTATTGTTATCCTTGGAAGGGCGCCTATCAATAAATGCTCAGATGCACTTCGAGGGACTGCTGGATGTGAAAACTTAGTTGAAGGCATGACAAATGGCTACATGGGTGGCGCATTGCCCGAAGATAACTCAGGAACACTTCAGTTTGTCAGGGTTGAGCATGCTGGCTATGAAATTTTTACAGGCAATGAGTTAAACGGCATTACTTTCGGTGCTGTTGGCTCAGGTACTAAGGTTGATTACGTACAAGTCCACAACAACGAAGATGATTGCGTAGAATTTTTTGGTGGAACTGTAAATGTGAAACATTTAGTTTGCACAAATGCCGCTGATGATAATCTAGATATTGATTGGGGTTACACAGGTAAAATGCAGTACGTTCTTGTAAAGCAATCTACTGCAGATGATCGAGGCGACCATATCGTTGAATCTGATAATGTGAACTCTGACGAAGCTGTTGGATATCTGACTACCCCTCGATCCAGCCCAAAAATAGCCAACTTTACATTTATATCCAATGGAGTTGACGATGCTATTAAATTAAAAGAAGGTGTCTCAGGCATCTACATGAATGGAATTATAAATATTCCTTCAGGCTCAAAAGCCGCCTATGAGCATACATTCATTGAAACAACTCAAGATGCTCCTGGGTTTGATAAAGTTGCCAACCACTCTGTTTATATCACTGCTCCAGTACAATATGCCGCAGGAGATGATTCGGTTACTTCTGATGCATTAGGCGAGTCAATTAAAGAGAGGGCTACCAATCTAATCTTTGGAACTTCAACCTTGGTTGGGGGCTATTTTTTGGGATCCAATGAATCTGCCCTTGTATCTGCTCATAACAATGAAATTGCCGTGTGTGCCACTGGGAGTGGAACCTCTCAAACAAACCCACTGTGCCCTAATGGCACTCAAATTGATTCGTTCTTTTCTGCCGCTAATTATATAGGTGCATTTGCTCCTGGCTCTGATGAAGAAAATAACTGGGCAGCAGGCTGGACGAAAGGATTGTTCACAGCTCCAGTGTGCCCAACAGGAACTACAGAAACTGGTTTAATTGAAGGCAAGAAAGTTTGCACATTAGAGGGAATTTACACTTCAGATATTACGCTTTCAAGGGGTAACTATTATGCGTTGGATGGCAAAATCCAAATTGGTACAGATATGGGTTCTGATGGAACAAAGTCTGGTGGCGCTGCTGCAATTTTAACGATCGAAGCTGGCGTAACTTTATTTGGTGAGTCTGGTTCAGACTACTTGGTCATCATGAGAGGCTCTAAAATTAATGCCATTGGCACAAGATCCGCTCCTATCATCATGACCGCTAAAGCAGATATTAACGGCCAAACTACAACCACTTCTAGAGGTCTATGGGGAGGGTTAGTGATCCTGGGTAAAGCTCAATTAAACAAATGTGCATTCACTAACAGCGTTAGAACCCTTCCTTGTGAAAGAGTGGTTGAGGGATCTGCCGGAGATTACATGGGTGGAGAAATCAATAATGATAATAGCGGGATTCTCAAGTATGTCAGAGTCCAGTATGCCGGTTATGAAATCTTTGAGGGCAACGAACTCAACGGTATTACTTTTGGTGGTGTTGGCTCAGGGACAACAGTTGATTTCGTTCAGGTTCACAACAACGAAGATGACTGTGTTGAGTTCTTTGGCGGAACTGTGAATGTTAAGCATTTAATCTGTACAGCCGCTGGTGACGATAATCTAGATATTGATTGGGGGTACAGAGGTAAAATGCAATTTGTTATTGTGAAGCAGGCTTCAGACAGAGGTGATCACATCGTTGAATCTGATAACGTTAATTCAGACAATGCAGTGGGTTACTTAACCGAGCTTAGATCGCAACCCCAAATCTCTAACTTTACCTTTATATCAAACGGCTTAGATGATGTCATCAAGTTAAAAGAAGGGGTCTCAGGTATTTACAAAAATGGGATTGTGGTTGATGCCACTAACTCTAAAGCTTGCCTGGAGCACACCTTCGCTGAAACACTTAGAGACGGTATCACGACTCCTAAAGTAACGTTTAATTCAGTAGCTTTTGATTGCAAAGCTTTAGGTGCAGCAGGCGATGATTCAGCTACCGCTGCAGAGGTAGCGGCTTTGGCAACTGCTGGCTCCAACAATCTTTATTCAGCTGACTCAGGCGGTGGAAGCTATGTCCCGACTCTTTCAGGGGTGATAAATGGAACAGCTGAGAATGCAATCACTGTAACCGCTGAAACTGATAGCTTCTTTACCACGACGACATACATTGGCGCTGTAAAAGATTCTACAGACACTTGGTATAAAGATTGGACAGTACCTGGGAGCTTAGATTAATAACTATTAGTAATTAACGGAGTTACACATGAAAAATAAAACTATAAATCAAATAGGTTTTTGGGTTCTTGCATTACCAATAGTCACTGTCTCTTTATGCCTTCAGGCTCAGGTGATGGAAGAAGTTGTTGTTAGCGGATCCTTTATCCCAGATGTAAAGAGAGATACAACTGAAATTAATGTCGTTCTTGATAGTTCAGATATCGAAAGAACGGGCGATGATAATATCGCTGTGGCCTTAACCAGACTAACGGGCCTTAGTTTGGTCAGGGGTAAGTATGTATATGTTAGAGGTTTGGGAGAAAGGTATTCATCTGCAACGCTTAATGGTTCGACGATGCCTAGCCCAGAGCCATTAAAAAGAGTTGTCCCATTGGATATATTTCCAACTTCAGCCATTGAGTCATCAGTGGTACAGAAAACCTTTTCACCAGAAATGTCCGGTGAATTTGGCGGCGGGATGATTGCCATCAAAACTAAAGCCGTTCCATCCGAAAGAATCCTATCTTTCTCTTTCTCATCTGGTTACAACGATGCCACATCACTTACTAACGGTCTTTTATATGACGGTGGCAGTGATGATGATTTTGGTCATGATGATGGAATTAGAAATTTTCCTGCCTTTTTGAGTGAATCTATCGCCTCGGGAACAAAGGTTGATCGTTCTAACTATGCGCCATATCAACTAGCCAATTTCGGTCGACAGTTTGAAAATTCCAAACTGTGGGTCATACAAGAAGGTGATGTACCAGTTAATAATTCCGCAAACTTCACATACGGCAATGAGCTAGATTGGGACCTAGGCTCACTCATTGGTATGAATGATGGCAAGGCAGGGATCTTTTTTACAGCTGGCATGAAAAGTGACTGGCAGACTCAAGAAGGGGTTCGTCAGACTGGAGATTTGCAGGCGAAAGATGGCGGGGGAACCGATGTCATTATTTCAGAAAACAAGCAAACCAGAGCGACTTCCAATGATGTCAGTTCCTATGCAATGGGTGTTTTTGGGATAGAGGGTGACACCACTGAATTTAAATATACAGGTTTATACATCCACAAAGGCACTAAAAAAGCTAGAATTATCTATGGGTATGATCCCAGTGACTCTCAGGATGTGAGAGAAGACTATCTTCAGTTTTTTGAAAGATCTTTATTTAATCACCAGTTAAATTATTCTAAATTCTTTGATAACGGATCATCTCTTGCTCTTAGACTTGCGAGTGGAAAGGCGACCAGAGATGCTCCATACGAAAGAGAAGTATTCTATCAAGATACTTCCGGGGTCACTGGAACCTTGATTCCAGATGCATGGGAGTACGATGTGAATACCGGCAAAAATCAAACTCAGTTTAGCAATGTTGATGATGATGATCAGAATTTTGGAATTGATTTCACTTTCCCTGTGCAGCTGGAATCAAGCGAGTTACTGATCAAAGCTGGCATTGATTATCGTGAAAATAAGAGAGATGCTCAAGTGAGAAGTTTTAGATTTTCTCCAGCTGGTGGCCCTTTGCCATCAGAAGCTCTGACCCAAAGAGTTGATTATATCTTTGCTGATCAAAACTTTGATCCTAACAGACTCCTGGTAATAGAGAATACGGCCTCTTCATCTCCAGCGGGATACCAAGGATTCCTCACAACATCAGCGGCATATGTCTCTGTGGAGGCAATCTTTTCAGAGCAATTAAGATTTTCAGGTGGCGTTAGACAAGAACATGGCAAGCAAGAAATTGATACATACGATCTATTTACTGGAAAAGACGGGGTGGTTGATAAAGCCATCGATGAGGATTACCTGCTTCCAGGGATTACTCTCACCTACCTCCCAGAAGACAATGAAAATCTTCAGTTTAGATTGGGCCTTTCACAAACTATTGCTAGACCTACTTTTAGAGAGCTTTCCCCAACATTATTTGTTGACCCAGATACCGATAGAGTGGTTGCTGGTTCACTGTATTTAGAGAATTCTGAGATTGAGAACTTTGATCTTAGAGCAGAGTATTACTTTAATCCTAATCAGTTTGTCACAGCGGGAATTTTCATGAAAAATATTGATCAGCCGATCGAAGAGACTGTGAATGAAATTGGAGATTTGATTGTTACCACTTATCAAAATGTTCCAAAGGCAGAGATTTCAGGGTTTGAGTTTGAATACGAAAGAATCTTTGATGGCTTTAACTCAGCCTGGGCTTCCAGCAAAGAATTTATGGTTAAATTTAACTACACTTTTACTGATTCAGAAATCATTTTAGAGACAGGCGATACTTACCTTAACTCCGGGGGGGTTGTTACTTCTGCCGCTTCCTTGCTAGCTAATGGTAGGGACTCAAGATTACAAGGACAGGCCGATAATATTGTTAATATCCAGCTTGGCTATGATGATTATGCTGTTAATTCACAAGCTACATTGATTATCAATCACGTGAGCGATAGGGTGAGAGCAAGAGGCTTGGATGTTTTGCCAGATATTATTGAGCAAATTCCAACGACCATTGATTTTGTATACGGCAGAGAGTTTGAATTGGATACATCCATGCTAAAGATTTCATTGGAAATAAGAAACCTTCTAAATAAAGACTATGAAGCAACCATGGCTGATTCAGCTATTTTCTATGATCAATACCAGTTAGGAACCTCTGTTTCCCTTGGATTTAAAGTTAGTTTTTAAAAGTGTTTAATCCTTTTTATTAAATGAGCTAAACTATTTCTTAGCTCATTTAATAATAGTATGAAAGTTAACTTTATTTTTCTCAAAAAATTCCTAATCGGCATATTGGGCCTCACAGCTTTATATTATTTAGCGACCCTGACCTTTCTTCTTATCTCTCAACCTAACCCTACTCAAAATAATTTTAGCGCAATATCAAACTCTCAATACGCAGAACCTGTAACTGATCAGAATATGTCAGAGACTTCATCTAGTTCTTTTGACTACAAGGTTGTTGGTTATCGAGCAGGTCAAAATCGGGCCTCCGTGATTGTAGAAAAAAATAATCAAACCTATGTGGTGCAGCAAGGCGAGCTATTAGACAATAGGTATAAACTAATTAGCGTAGATTCTGAAGTTGCGGTATTCTCTCAAAATGGTAAAAATTATTTATTGAGCACACAATTACATAAAGAAAATTAAAAAATGTACCCACATCATAAAATCCTTCTATCCGTTATCGCTCTTATCGTTTCATTCGATATCTTTGGCCAAGAAACATTCTTACTAAACTATCAAGACGTTGATATTGCAAAGGTCACACAAGATATTTCTAAATTTTCAAAAAAAACTTTGATTTTAGATCCTAGGGTCAAAGGAAGAATTTCTATCTTTTCTGATTCTATCCTTTCATCTGAGCAGGTATGGGATGTATATTTACGCACAATCCAGGTGCATGGTTTTTCCGCTATTTCTGACGGCGGTATTGTAAGAATTGTTCCAGAAAATGAAGCTACAAGAGACTTTAATAGTTCTACCAATGGCGCATCAATTGAAACCAAAATATTCACCCTGCAAAATCGCTCTGCAGGAGAAATACTCCCTCAAATCAAGGCAATTACAGGCAGGCAATCGCATTTATCAAGCATTCCATCAATTAACTCAATTTTGTTAGTGGATACAAAATCTAATATTCAGAGAATAGAAAAATTACTCTTCACCCTAGATCAAAATGATAGCGCTGCAATTAATATCATAAAACTTAATAATCTTTCATCGGTGGAAGCTGTTCGTATTCTTGATCGCCTGAAAGCTCAAAATAATCCCACGATCAATAATTTTATTGCCGTTCCATTTACCCCATCAAATTCAGTCATACTTTCTGCCGACCAGGTTGTGACCAAAAACATTATAGAAACACTTAAGGCGCTAGATCAGGATGCCCTAACAGGTGGATCAATAGCAGTGATATATCTTAAGTATGCTAAAGCAGAGGAGGTCGCCGCAATTATTAACACTGTCTCTGTAAGATTTTCTGGAGAAAATGCAGATAAGCCAGTGGTGACCCATCATCGTGAAACAAACTCTCTTATTATATCGTCAGAAGAAACGAACTTAGATTTGATTAGGAATCTAGTCTCAAAACTAGATATTAGAAGGGCGCAAGTCCTGGTTGAAGCCATTATTGTTGAGCTCTCTGAAACTGCGGCAAGGAATCTTGGGGTTGAAACAATTTTTGCTGGTGCGAAAGATGGCAATATACCTATAGGGATCACACGCTTTCAAAATGGCGCTAACCCAGATTTACTTTCTATCGCAGGATCCGCAATAGAGCAAGGCAATAACGCCACCTTAAGTAATCTTGCAACATCCTCTCTTTTAAACTCCTCGGGATTAATCAGTGGCTTTGGCGATCTGAGTGGCGGCGATAGCTTTGCAGGCATTATTAGCGTTGTTGCAGATGATAAAAATTCAGATATTTTATCCACCCATACAATCATTGCCATGGACAATGAGCCAGCGCACCTGGTCATTGGTCAAGAAATTCCAATTACCACAGGCGAGAGCTTGGGTTCAAGCAATGCCAATCCATTTAGGACTACCTCTAGACAGGAAGTTGGGATTAAGCTTTCTATCACCCCTCAAATCAATGAGGGTAATTCAGTGATCCTGGAAATAAAGCAAGAGGTCTCTGGAATTGTGGGACCTTTAACAGGAACTGCTGACCTGATCACCAACAAGAGAAGCATTGAAACAACAGTCTTGGTGGACAACAATCAAATGATTGTATTAGGAGGTTTGAATGAAGATGATCTCCAAGAAAGTATTTCTAGAGTACCTATTTTAGGCTCTATTCCTATTCTTGGAAGGTTATTTAGCTCATCAGCAGAATCTAGAGTGCAGAGAAATTTAATGGTATTTTTGCGACCAACCATCCTCATTGATTCAGCCGATGTATCAACTTTGTCAGGTGAAAAATATAACTACATTAATGCTGAAGCTCTCCTACGATCCTCTGCTAAAACTCCAATCATAGATCTAACTGACTAACTTGATGGGTCTGCCAACTGAAAGCGACATAGAAAATATTTCTCTTCCCTATGACTTTGCTCGGGTCCACAGGGTCCTTGCTTATTCTCAAGACTCTAAGCTTATCGTTGTTTCTGAGAAGAAATTAACCTCAGGTCTTTATCAGGAGCTGTCCAGGTTCTTAAAAGCAGACTTTCAGATGGAAGTTCGCTCTCCCAATGAATTTGATCTTATTTTGACCCAGCATTATTCTGCATCTGGCGATGAGTCTAATTTGAATGCAGACTTTTCTGAGAATTTTGACCTCCAATCCTTTGCCAATACCTTGGCGCCGACAGAAGACTTATTGAGCGGAGCTAATGATGCGCCCATCATCAAGTTAATCAACGGCGTGCTAAGCCAAGCGATTAAGGTAAGAGCTTCGGACATTCACTTTGAACCTTATGAGGACAACTTTATTGTTCGATATCGTGTTGATGGTATTTTGCGGGAGGTTTTAACGCATGATTCTAGGCTTTCAGCACCAATTATTTCACGCCTTAAGATCATTGCTCGTTTAGATATTGCAGAACGAAGAAAGCCACAGGATGGCAGAGTCTCTTTGTCACTCGGTGCTAACAAGATAGATGTTCGGGTATCAACTTTGCCTTCATCCTATGGAGAGCGAGTTGTTCTGAGATTATTAGATAAGAAAGCTGCACAGATAAATATCACTGATTTAGGCTTGCCAAACTCAATCTTAGACACTTATAAAGCTGCGCTTACCTTCTCTGAGGGTATTATTCTTGTAACAGGCCCAACTGGCTCTGGGAAAACAACCACTTTATATTCAGGCCTGCGTCATATTAGCGATACCTCTCAGAATATTTTGACTGTCGAAGATCCTATTGAATATACCCTCCCTGGAATTGGGCAAACCCAAGTCAATGTCAAAGCTGGCTATGATTTTGCCTCGGGCCTCAGATCAATCTTACGCCAAGACCCAGATATAGTAATGCTTGGAGAAATACGGGATCTTGAAACGGCAAAAATTGCGATTCAAGCCAGTTTAACTGGGCATTTAGTTTTATCGACCGTTCATACCAATAGTGCAATTGGAGCTATTGCTCGGCTTAGAGATATGGGCATTGAATCTTATCTACTTGCTTCCAGCATCAGGTTGGTTATATCTCAGAGATTGGTGAGAAGACTTTGCGCTGAATGCAAGACCTCAATTACGCCCCCTGAATCTATCCAACAAAAATTTTCACTAGATCCTGTTAGCCCGATCTATAAGGCCAATGGGTGTGATAGCTGCAGTCATTCAGGGTTTAAGGGAAGGGTAGCGCTTGCCGAATGTATTAGCATCACGGAGGATTTGAAAGCTTTAATACATGATGAAGCATCAGAAAATGCTTTGGCTCAATGCGCCTTTAAAAATACTCTCTCCATAGACGCCTCATCAACCAAGTTATTATTGGAAGGGGTTACCTCTTATGAAGAATTGCTGAAAGTTCAAAGCCATCAAGATGCCAACCTTTAAATACTCTGCTGTTAACTTAAGCGGTAAAAAGGTTTACGGCATTTTAAGCTCTGCCTCAGAGAGGTCTGCAAGACAGCAGATTAAAGCTGGAAATTTAACGCCTTTGTCCCTTGATCTCTCTCATAATCGGTTTTACAGAAAACCCAGGGTCAGTCAAAAAGATTTATTATTTGCGACTAGGACCATAGCCACTTTGCTGGATTCGGGCATAGCATTAGATGAAACGTTAAAATCTATTGCAGCCGAGGTAGATGATAAATCTCTCTCAATTGCCTTGCATTCAGTTCGAGATGAATTGTTGCAAGGCTCCAGGATTGGTGAGGCTATGTCTTCACACGAGCATATCTTCAATGATACTTATCGATCATTGATTGCTGCAGGTGATACAGCGGGAAATCTTCATCTTGCATTTAGCAATCTTGCAGATTATCTCGAAGAGGCTGCGCTGGTTAGGCAGCAAGTAGTCTCTGCCATGACATACCCCGTCATTCTTCTTACTTTCTCCATTGGAGTCGTGTTTGCATTGCTAACATTTGTCATGCCTCAAGTCGTTGATCAATTCGTTAGAGCTGGTGCAACCTTGCCTCTGCTCACAAGATCTCTCATGGTTCTTTCTGATTACGCCTTGGTTGCTCTTGTAGGCCAGGGTCTCTTGATAGCTGGCGGCTATTATCTTTATAAACGCATGTCCAAAAATAAACAAACCGCATTACGCTTTCATAGAAATTTTTTAAGGATCCCTGTGGTCGGAAGCTTTCTTTTGAATGCAGAGGTTGAACGCTTTGCAAGAATTATGCATTTAATGTTGAAATCAGGTCTAAATTTAGATATTGCAATGCAGCAAGCACAAGTGGTGATTGCTAATAAATATATTGCGCAGACCATCAGCAATGCCCGAGCAGATTTAGTGGAAGGCAAAGATTTCATCCTCTCCTTAAAAGAGTCTAATATCTTTCCCTCATTATTTATTCAATTGCTCTCGAGTGGATATAAATCAGGCAATCTTATTTTTATGTTTGAAAAAGTAACCCAATACATGAAAGGGGAAATAGAAAATAAAAGATCCACTGTGCTATCCCTCTTGGAACCTCTGGTTATTATTTTTATGGGAGGCATTATCTTGCTAATTGTTTTGGCAATTTTAATACCTATAATGCAAATGAACTCTATAGCTTTAGGATAACCATGATGAGTAAAAATAAACCAGGCTTTACGTTAATCGAATTAATGGCTGTCATTGTTATCTTGGGCATTCTTGCAACCATTGTTGCTATCAATGTTTCGCCTTTTTTGCAGCGCGCCAATCTTGAGAAGGTCAGAGCTGATATTTCCCAGGTAGGGAAGGCTCTAGAGCTCTATAAGTTCAACGAGATGCGATATCCAACAACGGAGCAGGGAATTGAAGCATTGGTGGAGCCTCACGCAGGGCTTAAAAGACCCTATCTTTATCCCCAAAATGGGTATATTAATTCCATTCCCCTAGATCCCTGGGGTCAAGAATATTTATACCTTTTCCCTGGACAGAAAACTAAAACATATGATATTTATAGCTTGGGCGCAGACGGCCTAGAGGGCGGCGTTGGCGACAATGCTGATATTGGCAATTGGCTATTAGAAGATTAAATCATTCTAAAGGATTTACTTTATTAGAGCTCCTAGTGACCTTGATGCTTATCGGCCTTATTTCAACCATTGTTCTGACTAATAATAATTTTTTAATAAAATATCAGGCCGATCAACCGCAGGCATACCACCTATTTGTAGAATACCTGTCAGAGGAAAGTGCATTGACTAAAAAAAATATTGCTTGGTTTATCGGTAATCAGACTCAATATATTGCCTCTTTTTCAGGCAGTGAATGGCAGGTTCAGACGCTAGAATCAGGCGATTTACCTAGCATTAAATCAAGCACCCAATTTCAGGATAATCGCGGGAAAATATTCTCTATCAGCGATAGCAGGGAGGATCCATTCTTAGTTTTTTATCCATCCGGTCAATCCTCTGGTGGAGAAATTTCATTTGATGAGGCGGGCAATGATTTGATCCTCAAGATTGATCAGTACTCTTCTATTGAGATTCTGACTCAAAAATGATGATGGTCAGAAAAGGATTTAGCTTGTTAGAGGTGGGAGTTGCACTCTTAATACTTGGTCTTGCCGTCACTGCTGTTTTTCAGTTTCTCAGTTCAACCACATTATCAGCTCTGAATTTAGAAAACAGGGCATACGCAAGGCAGATCGCCAACAATAGATTGGCTTTAGTTCAAACGCTCGAGCCATTAATGGGCACCAGGCAAAGAAATGGGCGCGAAGAGTTTGGTGGGAAATCTTTCTTTTGGTCGGAGCAAATAGAAACAACGTCCGCTGAATTTTTTCAAATATCCATCAGAATTGGTCTCTCGCCAGAGACAAATATCTATGAACTCAGGACCTTCATTGAAAAAAAATAGACAGTTAACAAATGGATTTACCCTGATAGAAGTTTTAATTTCTCTAGTAATCTTAAGTATTATTGCTGTAATTACATCCTCTTTCCTGCAATCATCGATCGCATCAAAAGAGATGGTATTTACTAAATCCTCTCAAACTTTTCAATTTAATTTATTGGCGGATGCTTTGAGGGACGATGTAACCAATGCTGTAAATATTCCCTTGCTTGACTCAAGAGGAGAGGCTCAATTAGAAACATTTCGCAGCAGCCTTAATGCTGATAGCTTTACATTTATTACCAAGATAAGATCTGGAAAAACATTTTCCAATTCCTTGGTGCTCATTGAATATCAACTTCGAGATAACACGTTCACAAGGAAGCAATTTTATACTCCTGCCCCGGCAGACCAAGATGAATTTTCTGAAACTATATTGTTCGATAAAGTGAAGAACATGACCTTACAATTTTCTGATGGCAACGCCTGGTTCAATTTTTGGCCAGTTGATGTCATAACGCAACGAAAAATTCCCACTCTGATCAAGGTAATTTTAGATAAGGAAAATGGAGAAACGTACACATGGATTATTAGCTCGAGTCTTGAGAATATTTATGACTAAGCCAGGCGTTATTCTTATTACAACACTGCTAATAGTGATGGTGATGTCTGTGATTAGCATGCAAATAAGTAAAAATTTTTATGTTTCCTTGAAAAGAGAGGCTTATTTAGACTTCAAAAATCAAAGCTATCACATGCTGATTAATTCTGAGAAACAAGCCATTAAGAGTATTCAAAAAGCAATAAAACTCAACCAATCAAAGCTCACGCTGAGCGCTCCAATCTTGAAAAATAAATTCTATTACCAAAATGATCTAATGCTATTAGAGATAGTGGTTTCCGATGCGTCTAATTGTTTTAATTTAAACAGCCTGTTTGATAAGTCCGGCAATACATACAAGGTCCTACCAGCGCAGCGAGATTGGCTGGCCAGATACTTAGAATTAAAATCAATTAATGAGCCAGACATTCAGTCTTTTATTGACCAGCTCATTGACTGGGTCGATCAAGATAACCAGCCTTTAAACTTTGGAGCTGAAAATTATTTTTATATCGGCCCTGCAAGTCAATCCAAACAATTCACCCCAAAGCGATTGCTAGTAGATTTATCAGAGATTCAAAATTTTCCAATTATGCAGGCATTAAATTTTGAAGAGATGACCAGAGACCTTTGCGTCATTCCAGGCTCCACTAAGCAGCTCTTAAACATTAATACATTGATCAGCGAGGATGCTTTACTTGTTGCATCATTTTTTAGCGAGGAAAATCTAGAGTTCACCGAGAGTCAAATCCTTAATCTGCCTCAAAATGGCTACGATGATGTTAGCGTCTTTGCGAGCTATTTTTCTCAGTCATCGATTTATCCTGCCCAGGTCTTAAGCTTAAACTCTAAAAGTTTCTATCTTCATGGCAAGATAGTAAATGAAAATTTTTCTGCTAATCTTGATACCCTTGTTATATTAGATCTTTCAAATTCAGCGGTAATTGCCAGGAGAACATTTAATTTT
>Ga0209504_1000191_pt1 | contig 58899 bp, 61 predicted proteins | sample COGITO_mtgs_1005_FD_184791 | JGI IMG/M metagenome (GOLD analysis project Ga0209504, IMG submission 184791) | Pelagic marine microbial communities from North Sea - COGITO_mtgs_100511 (SPAdes) (version 2) | ecosystem: Environmental > Aquatic > Marine > Epipelagic ... | reverse complement strand
CCGCTTTCTTATCGCTCATATCAATGTCCCGGCTCATCATTCCAGAGAATCTTGTGCAGCTGCATCTGCAGGCGAACTGGCAGGTTGTCAGCAATGATCCACTCGGCCAGCGAGCGCGCATCCAGCTCATGGTGACTCGGCGACATCAGCACCTCGCTAACGCGCTCAGCCAGGCGGTACTGGATCAGCTTGCTCACCGCCCAGTCATAGTCCTCACGCGAGCAGATCACGAACTTGACCTGATCATTGGGCGTCAGCAGCGCGATATTCTCGTAGCGATTGCGCGCAACTTCGGCCGAGCCTGGGGTTTTCAGGTCGAGGACCTTGCTTACCCGCGGGTCGACCGCCGACACATCCAGCGCGCCGCTGGTCTCCAGCGACACCTCATAGCCAGCATCACACAGGCGCTTGAGCAGAGGAATACAGTTGGGTTGCGCCAACGGCTCACCACCGGTCACGCAGATATAACGCGGCTTGTAGCCGGCAACCTGCTCGAAAATGGCGTCCAGCGACATGATCTCACCACCACTGAAGGCATAGGCGGTGTCGCAGTATTGGCAACGCAGAGGACAGCCGGTCAGGCGAACGAACACAGTCGGCAAGCCGGCGGTGCGCGTCTCGCCCTGCAGCGAGTAGAAAATCTCGGTAATGCGCAGGGTATCTTGCATATCAGCCACGGGCGTGACAGCTAAACAGGCTGTCCGCCTCCGTTGCGGGAAAAGGGCCGCGGATTGTATACGAAAAAATTTCCGGGAGAAATTTTTAACGTCGCGCAGCGACGGCCCGCAGGGTGGCGGGCCACAAAAAATCCCGGGAGAAATTTTTAACGTCGCGCAGCGACGGCCCGGAGGGTGGCCGCCAGGATGGCTGGCCATAAAAATCCGGGTGAAATTCTTAACACCGCGCAGCGACGACCCGATGGGCAACCACTAGGGATCACTGCACATAAAAAACCCGCGCAAGGCGCGGGTTTCTTGAATCGAATTGCGGCGTTACGGCAAACGCTGCAAATCACGCTGCGCCAACTGAGCCGCTGAACTGCCCGGGTACTGCGCAATCACCTGCTGCAGAATACCTTTGGCCTTGTCGCTATTACCCAAACGCTGCTCGACATCAGCCAGCTTGAACAGCGAGTCCGGAACCTTGGCGTGGCTTGGATAGGTCTGACTGACCCGCGCAAAGGCCTGGCCCGCACCCTGCAGATCACCCTTGGCCAAATTCACCTCTCCCAGCCAGTATTGCGCGTTACCGGCGTACTGACTGTTGGGGTATTTACGCAAGAAAGCTGAAAAAGCCTGGCTGGCTTTGTCGAAGTCCTTGGCTTTGATCAAGTCAAAGGCAGCTTCGTAGAACAGCTTTTCCTTTGCAGGATCGGCCGGCTCATTGCTGGCCGGCGCTTGCGCCTGCCCCACCGCTGGCGGAGTCGGTGTACCGCTGGCATTGATCGCGCCAGCAGCTGAAGAATTCTGGTTGGTCGCAGCACCTGCCGCACCACCACTTACACGCCGATCAAGATCCTGATAACGCTCCAGGCTTTCTTGCTTCAGACGCTGAATCTCATTCTGTTGTTCTTCCAGCGTACCGCGCAGCTGCGCGATCTCTTCCTGCATCTGCTGCAACTGGTTGAACAGCATGCCCTGCGCCGAGACAGGGGCCGCAGCCCCTGCCCCGGCGTAGGTGCCGGACGTACCGTAACCAGCAGGCGGGTAACTGCTGCCGTAACCGGCATTGTTATCCACCACGGGAACCTCAGCCCAGGCCGCAAACGGCAGGCTGAGCGCCAAAACGGTTAAAGCACGGCGGCACGTACGCATATCGAATTACTTACGCAGTTCGACGCGACGGTTTTGAGCCCAGGAGGACTCGTCGTTGCCAGTGGCGATTGCACGCTCTTCACCGTAGGAAACCAGTTCCAGTTGAGCCGGGGAAACGCCCTGCAGTACCAGGTAACGCTGCACAGCTTTGGCGCGACGCTCGCCCAGAGCCATGTTGTATTCACGAGTACCGCGCTCGTCAGCGTGGCCTTCCAGAACTACGCGAGCGCCGTTGCCTTGCAGGTCACGGGCGTGCACGTCCAGAGCGCGCATGGCCTCTGGCTTCAGGTCGGAGCTGTCGTATTCGAAGTAGAAGGTGGTGATAGCGCGCAGAGCAGCTTCTTCGCTCAGGCTGCCATCAACAGCGCCAGTGTTGGCACCGTAACCAGCGTTTGGATCGGTAGCGCCTTCGCCAGCAGCGTCGCCGCCTTTCGAGGAGCAACCAACTGCAACGGCCAGAGCCAGGCTCAGGGCAGCAAACTTACCAAATTTCAGCATTTCCATCATGTAACTCCTAATGAACCCCAGTGTGTTAAGCAGTATTTCAGACAGCAAAAAGGTGTAGCGCCGCATCAGTTCAGGTAAGGGGACCAAGAAGGCTCTCGAACTTCGCCTTGAGCGGTAGGAAGAGGGAGCCTCACGCGACCATTGGTGGACGCTAATACCAAGACTCCCCGGCCCTGCTGGCGGGTGGCGTAGATTACCATGGTGCCGTTAGGCGCGACAGTAGGCGACTCGTCCAGACTGGTATCTGAAAGTATCCGCAAATTACCACGCTGCAGGTCTTGGGCCGCCACTTTGAACACGGTGTAACCATCCTGGCGGTGAATCATCACCAGGGTCTTCTCATCAGCAGAGAGTTTCGGGTTGGCGTTGTAGTTTCCGATAAAGGTCACACGTTCTGCCGAACCACCATTGATGTTGGTTTTGTAGATTTGCGGCTTACCGGAACGATCCGAGGTGAAGTACAGGGTCTGACCGTCCTTACCCCAGAACGGTTCGGTATCGATCGATGGCTGGTTGGTTACCCGGCGCAGCTGGCGAGTGCCCATGTCCATCACATAGATTTCCGGGTTGCCGTCACGCGACAGCACGAATGCCAGACGATTGCCATCCGGCGACCAGGCAGGCGCGCCATTCAGGCCTTCAAAGTTGGTGATCTGCTCGCGGCGACCGGTATCGATATGCTGCACAAAGATGCGCGGACGCTTCTGCTCGAACGAAACGTAAGCAATGCGACGACCATCTGGAGCAAACGATGGCGACAGAATCGGCTCGCGCGATTGCAGCAAGGTCACCGCACGAGCGCCGTCATAGTCGGAGCGCTGCAGGGTGTAACGGGTGTTGTTGACCGCAAAACGTTCGGCAGTCACGTACAGCATGCGGGTGGAGAACGCGCCCTTCACGCCGGTAAGCTTTTCAAACGACTGATCGGCGATATGGTGCGCCATGTCGCGCAACTGATCGACACCGCCACCCACGCTGCCGGTCATGACCTGCTGCTGAGTGGTGACGTTGAACAGGGCAAACTGGATCTGCAGACGCCCGGCGCTCGGCACAATGCTGCCGACCAGCACGTATTGCGCGCCCAGAGCTTGCCAGTCGCGGTAGATCACCTCAGTCGCCTGGGTCGGCAAGCTGATCATGTTCTGCCGAGGGATCGGCTCGAACACGCCGGAGTTGCGCAGGTCATTGCCGATAATTTCAGCCATGTCCTCGGGCAACACGCTGCCACCCTGCCAGCCAAATGGCACTACGGCGATGGGGGTGGCACGATCAGTACCACTGCTGATCACCAGCGGATCAGCGGCCTGAACGGTGCCGACCAGCATGGCCAGACCGAGCAGAACAATACGCATCAGGGTATTCACAGACCTAAATCCTCCGGTTTGAAGACAGCGCGACGCTGCCGGTATAGGCGATCAAAAGTGGCACGGTCCAGTTGCTGCATTTCAGCAATACGTCCAACGTTACGCACCGCTTGCACGGCCGAGTTATCGAATGGCGAGTCGCCACTGGAGCGCGTCACGCTGGCATTGGTTATGGTGCCATCAGGCAGCATTTCGATCAGTACTTCTACGCTCATGCCATTACGCGCCGATGGCGGGCGCCGCCACTGCTGGCTGACCAGCATAACAATCAGATCATCCAGACTACCGGCCACCTGATCACCGACGGTATCGGCGATTGCCTGCTGACGACCGACATCTTCAGACAGCAGCTCGGCCAGTGCAGCAGCCTTCTTGTCTTCTACCGCTTTACGCTGAGCCGCTTCAGTTGCTTTCTTTTTGGCATCATCGGCAGCTTTTTTCTTCGCAGCTTCGGCGGCGGCTTTCTTTTTCGCCTCTTCTGCGGCTTTTTTCTTGGCGTCTTCAGCAGCCTTCTTCTTGGCCGCCTCATCCGCCGCTTGTTTCTTGGCTACATCGGCGAGCTTCTTCTGCTCGGCGGCCTTCTTATCGGCCTCGGCTTTCTTCGCAGCTTCCGCTTTCTGAGCCTCTTGGGCTTTCTTTTGTTCCGCGGCCTTGGCCGCTACTTTTTCCTGCTCGGCCTTTTTCTGCTCAAGCTGCTCGGTCTCGTACACCGGAGCCGTGGTTTTCTTGGTTTCGCCAGCGATTTTCTGATTGGTCTGGGTGGTGGCCTGGCTCTGCGATTGCAGCTTGTACAGGGTCGCCTGCACCACTGGCTTGGCCGGCGGTAGCTCCGGAGCAAAGGCGAAGCTGACGAACAACATGGCAAACATGATGACGTGCAGCCCCACAGCCCAGACCACAGGCCAGAACAGACTTTCCGAGGGCGAACGCTCGCGCTGGTAGTGCATCAGGGGGCCTCGGTAATCAGCCCGACGTTACCCACGTCAGCCTGCTGCAAGCCACCCATGGCCGCCATGATGGTGCCGTAGTCAACGGTCTTGTCGCCGCGTACAAACACCTGCACCTGCTTACCGGTTGCCCGACTCTGGCTGATGATCGCAGTCACTGCGCGGGTCATTTCTTCCAGGGTCAGCGCTTTGTCCTGCACGGTATCGACATCGACTTCGGTGCCCATATTCCAGAAATAGGTCTTATCGGCCTTGATCGAAATGGTCAGCACCTGGGCGTTATTGTCCTGCGGCAAGACTTCACTGCTGACTTGCGGCAGATCGACCTTGACCCCTTGGTTGAGCATGGGCGCGGTCACCATAAAGATCACCAGCAGTACCAACATCACATCGATGTAAGGCACTACGTTCATCTCGGCGACGGGCTTGCGTCTGTTGCGAATTCTGGCCATGGCTTAAAACCTTTCGTAAAGAGTGCCTAAGGCTTAGTCGTCGCTGGTGTGGACTTTGCGGTGCAGAATCGCCTGGAACTCGTCGGCGAAGGTGTAGTAACGGCCAATCAGCATTTCGCCACGGGCGGCAAAGCGGTTGTAGGCAATTACCGCAGGAATCGCGGCGAACAGGCCGATCGCAGTGGCGATCAGTGCTTCAGCAATACCCGGCGCTACGGTGGCCAGGGTCGCCTGCTGCACCTGAGCCAGGCCACGGAAGGAGTTCATGATGCCCCACACGGTACCGAACAGGCCGATATACGGGCTGGTGGAACCGACTGTGGCGAGGAACGGCAGGCTCTGCTCAAGCTTCTCTTCTTCACGGGAGATGGCCACACGCATGGCACGGGCCACGGCGTCCATCACCGCATCCGGATCAACACCGGCTTGCTGACGCAGACGCGAGAACTCTTTGAAGCCGGCGCGGAATATCTGCTCCAGACCGGAATCCGGGTCCGGGTTGCTGCCCGCTTGGCGGTACAGCTTGGACAGATCGATACCTGACCAAAAGCGCTCCTCGAAGTTATCCAGGGCACGCTTGGCCGCACGCAGCAGCGCGGTGCGCTGAAAAATCATGACCCACGAAGTGACCGAAGCGGCCACCAACGTCAGCATTACCAGTTGCACCACCAAGCTGGCGTTGCTAATCAGACTCCACATCGACATATGGTCAACGGCGTTGGCTGTTGCTTCCACGCTTACTCTCCTGCTCTAGATGTACCCGCGCCGCCCTGCCCGGCAAAGGCCGTGTGCAGAGCTTGGGGAATGGCCCGGGGTTTCAAATTGTCGGCGCGCACACAGGCCACCATAAACTGCCCTTCGCAGAGCAGCACATCATCCGTTGCCCGCCTGACCTGTTGACGAAAACGCAGGCTGGCACGGTTTAATTCGATTACCTCAGCGCTTACCAGCAATTCGTCGTCGAGCTTGGCGGGCGCGTGGTAGCGCGCTTCAGCCGAATGCACAACGAACAACAGGCCCTCCTCGGCCAACGTCGACTGGAGAAAACCCAGATCACGCAGGCACTCGGTGCGAGCCCGTTCCATAAATTTGAGGTAATTGACGTAGTAGACGATGCCGCCTGCATCGGTGTCTTCGAAATAAACCCGACAACGATGGGTGAACGGCTTAACTCCGTTTTGCGCGCGCATACTCTAGTGCCAGCTCCTGATCTTGCCAATCGTCTTCGACAAGTATTTTTGGTTAATCATCATCGCGCCCAAACAAGTCAGCCGTGGGCAGCTCGCCCATGCGCTTGGGCACGTTCAGGCCAAAGTGCAAATACGCATGCCGGGTGACCACGCGGCCGCGCGGGGTGCGCATGATATAGCCCTGTTGAATCAGATAGGGTTCCAGCACATCTTCGATGGTGTGGCGCTCTTCACTGATGGCAGCGGCCAGGTTATCGACACCCACCGGACCACCGTCGAACTTCTCGATCATGGTCAGCAGTAGACGCCGGTCCTGGTGGTCGAAGCCACGCTCATCGACGTCCAACAGGTTCAGCGCCAGATCGGCGATTTCTCGGGTGATATCGCCCTGCGCACGCACTTCGGCAAAATCGCGCACGCGGCGCAGCAAACGGTTGGCGATACGCGGCGTACCGCGCGCGCGCCGGGCAATCTCGAAGGCGCCGTGAGGCTCGATGGGCAGACCGAGAATCCCCGCCGAACGCATAACGATGGTGGCTAGATCTTCGGTGTTGTAGAACTCCAAGCGCTGGACGATACCGAAGCGATCACGCAGTGGATTAGTCAGCATGCCCGCGCGGGTGGTGGCACCGACCAGGGTAAACGGCGGCAGATCGAGCTTGATCGAGCGCGCGGCCGGGCCTTCACCGATCATGATGTCGAGCTGAAAGTCTTCCATGGCCGGGTACAGCACTTCCTCGACAATCGGCGACAGGCGATGGATTTCATCGATAAACAGCACATCACCCGGCTCAAGATTGGTCAGCAGCGCCGCCAGATCCCCCGGCCGCTCCAGCACCGGGCCCGAGGTGCTCTTGATCGAAACATTCATTTCCTGGGCGATGATATTGGCCAGAGTGGTCTTGCCCAGACCGGGCGGGCCGAAGATCAGGGTGTGATCGAGCGCTTCGCTGCGCCCACGGGCCGCCTGGATAAACAGCTCCATCTGCTCGCGCACGCTCGGCTGGCCGATGTATTCGGCCAGTTTCAGCGGACGAATGGCGCGGTCAACCTGCTCATCACGGTCACGCGGGGCTGCGGTAATCAGGCGATCAGCTTCTAGCACTAGACCATTCCCTTCAGGGCTCGACGAATCATATCTTCACTGCTCAATCCGTCTTCCTTAATAGCTGAGACGGCGCGACTGGCTTCCTGGGGTTTGTAGCCGAGCGAAATAAGTGCACTGACCGCATCATTCTCCGCGCTTGAGACTGTGCTAGCGCCGCGAGGTTCCACCACCAGGTGCGACATGCCGGGCACGGTTTCCCAGGCTTTGAAGCGATCCTTCAGCTCAACCAGCAGGCGCTCAGCGGTTTTCTTGCCAACCCCGGGAATCTTCACCAGCACCGAAGTATCTTGCGCCTGCACACAACGCACCAACTCATCGACCTCCAGGCCGGACATCAAGGCCAAAGCCAGTTTCGGGCCGACGCCATTGAGGCGAATCAACTCACGAAACAGCTCACGCTCGCGCTTCTCGAAGAAGCCATACAGTAGATGCGCATCCTCACGCACCACCAGATGGGTGTGCAGGGTCAACGGCTCACCCACCGAGGGCAAACGGTACAGGGTGGTCATGGGCACTTCCAGCTCATAACCCAAACCATTTATGTCAACAATCACATGGGGCGGCTGCTTTTCCGCCAGGGTGCCGCGCAAACGTCCGATCACCGCTGCTTTCCTTAAAAATTACGTTACAAACGAAGGCGACCCGCGCGCCGCTTGGCGCCGACCAGACCATGGGGAATCAGACTCTGCCGATGATGGGCATGGCACAGAGCGATGGCCAGGGCGTCCGATGCGTCGATCTGCGGCTTCTGCACCAGTTTGAGCAGGTGCATGACCATCAGCTGCACCTGTTCCTTATCCGCCCCGCCGCTGCCGGCAATCGCCTGCTTGACCTGGGTCGCGGTGTATTCGGCGATATCCAGCCCCGCTTCGATCCCCGCGACAATGGCCACGCCGCGCGCCTGGCCAAGCTTGAGCGCGGAATCTGGATTGCGCGCCATAAACACCTGCTCGATGCCCATGGTCACCGGCCCGTAGGTTTCGATCACCTCGCGCACGCCGCGAAACACCACCTGCAGTCGCTCCGGCATCGAACCATTGCCCGTGCGAATGCAGCCGGAGGCGACATATTCGCAATTGCGCCCGGTATCACGCACCACGCCGTAACCGGTGATGCGCGAGCCAGGGTCGATGCCGAGAATCAAGGTCATGCCCTACCGCTCACTCAAGGCGCCCGCCAACTTGGCCGACACACTGTCTATTTATCCAGTTGGCGAGTATAGGGCCAGCCCACTTCGGCGTCACCCAGGCCGGCGCTATAAAAAATGACCAGGAGCCACTTTTAATAACGCATCGTGACAGCCCACTGGTTAGCCGCCTATAAAAAAGCCGGAAGTACTCAGGCATACACCTGAAGACCTCCGGCTTTTCATTGGTAACCGGCACTCAGCCAAGCTGCTCCATGATCTCGTCAGGAATTTCGGCGTTGTGGTAAACCTCCTGCACATCGTCGAGGTCTTCGAGCATATCGATCAACTTAATGACCTTTTGCGCGGTTTCCAGATCAGCAACCGGCGCACTGATCGACGGGATCATGGCGATTTCCGCCTCATCGGCCTTGAAACCGGCCGCACTGAGCGCCTCGTTGACCCCATGAAAATCGGCAAAGCTGGTCGACACCAGCGCCGAGCCATCCTCAGCCATTTCCACGTCATCGGCCCCGGCTTCCAGCGCCGCCTCCATCAGGGCATCTTCGCTAACGCCTGGGGCGAAGCTGAGCTGACCCTTGCGCTCGAACATATAGGCCACCGAACCATCGGTGCCCAGGTTGCCGCCGCACTTGGTAAAGGCATGGCGCACTTCGGCCGCGGTGCGGTTGCGGTTGTCGGTCATGGCCTCGACGATAATCGCCACACCACCCAGCGCGTAACCCTCGTAACTCAGCTCGACGACGTTGTCGGCTTCATTGTTGCCGGCACCACGGGCAATGGCGCGGTCAATTACATCGCGGGACATATTGGCAGTCAGCGCCTTGTCCACCGCCAGACGCAGACGCGGGTTGTCCGCAGGAATCGGGCCGCCGTGCTTGGCTGCCACCGTCAGTTCACGAATGATCTTGGTGAAAATCTTGCCGCGCTTGGCGTCCTGACGCCCTTTGCGGTGCTTGATGTTGGCCCACTTGGAATGACCAGCCATAACTCACTCCGTAATTCGTCAAATCAGATTTTGTCGCACCCATATAACCAAGAAGCCTGGAAAATCCAGGCTCCTTGTCATCACTGAGGCTTATTCGGCCTTGGGCTGCTCGCGCAGGCGAATATGCAATTCGCGCAGCGCCTTGTTATCCACCAGCCCAGGCGCCTGAGTCATCACGCAGGCCGCGCTCTGGGTTTTCGGGAAGGCGATCACTTCACGAATCGACTGCGCGCCGGTCATCAGCATCACCAGACGATCCAGGCCGAAGGCCAGGCCACCGTGAGGCGGCGCGCCGAACTTCAGGGCATCGAGGAGGAAGCCGAACTTCTCCTGCTGCTCGTCTTCGCTGATGCCCAGTACACGGAACACAGTCTGCTGCATGGCCTTGTCGTGGATACGGATCGAACCGCCACCCAGCTCGGTGCCGTTCAGCACCATGTCGTAGGCACGCGACAGGGCTGCGGCCGGATTGGCTTCCAGCTCGGCCGGGCTGCACTTCGGTGCGGTGAACGGGTGGTGCATGGCGGTCAGGCTGCCGTCATCGTTCTCTTCGAACATCGGGAAGTCGACGACCCACAGCGGCGCCCACTCGCAGGTCAGCAGATTGAGGTCATGACCGAGCTTGATGCGCAGCGCGCCCAGGGCCTCGCTGACGATCTTGGCCTTATCGGCGCCGAAGAACACGATGTCGCCATCGACCGCACCGACGCGATCAAGGATCACATTGATGTTATCCAGCGGGATGTTCTTGACGATCGGCGACTGCAGGCCTTCGGCACCATTGGCGCGTTCGTTGACCTTGATATAGGCCAGGCCCTTGGCGCCGTAGATGCCGACGAACTTGGTGTATTCGTCGATCTTGCTGCGCGGCATGCTCGCCCCGCCCGGTACACGCAGCGCGGTAACGCGGCACTTTGGATCGTTGGCCGGGCCGCTGAACACCTTGAAGTCGACCGCTTGCAGCTGATCGGCCACGTCTACCAGCTCCAGCGGGTTGCGCAGGTCCGGCTTGTCGGAACCAAAACGGCGCATGGCCTCGGCCAGGGTCATGTGCGGCAGCTCGCCGAACTCGACGTTGAGCACTTCCTTGAACAGCTGGCGAATCATCTTCTCGGTGATGGCCATGATGTCGGCCTCATCGAGGAAGCTGGTTTCGATGTCGATCTGGGTGAATTCCGGCTGCCGGTCGGCACGCAGGTCTTCGTCGCGGAAGCACTTGGCGATCTGATAGTAACGGTCGAAGCCGGCCACCATCAGCAGCTGTTTGAACAGCTGTGGCGATTGTGGCAGAGCGAAGAAGCTGCCGGCGTGGGTGCGGCTCGGCACCAGGTAGTCACGCGCGCCCTCTGGGGTGGCTCGGGTGAGGATCGGCGTTTCCACATCGAGGAAGCCGTTGTCATCCAGGTAACGACGGATGCTGCTGGTGATGCTCGAACGCAGTTTCAGCTTGGCCGCCATTTCCGGGCGACGCAGGTCGATAAAGCGGTAGCGCAGACGGGTTTCTTCGCCGACGTCGGTGTATTCGTTAAGCGGGAACGGCGGGGTTTCAGCTTCGTTCAGCACTTCCAACTCATAACCCAGCACTTCGATAGCGCCGGATGCCATGTTGGCGTTGCCGGCACCGGCCGGACGCAAACGCACCTTACCGGTGATCTTGACCACGTATTCACTGCGCACCTTGTCGGCAGTGGCGAAGGTCGCCGCACGATCCGGGTCGAATACCACCTGGGCCAGACCTTCACGGTCACGAATGTCGAGGAAAATCACCCCGCCATGGTCACGGCGGCGATGTACCCAACCGCAAAGGGTGACTTCCTGGCCGTCCAGGCTCTCGTTCAGTTGGCCGCAATAATGGCTGCGCATCATGGTGGTGGTCGCTTCTCTTGAGTCTTGAATTCGTTGGGCCGCAGTGACTGCGACGCTCGTTGGCCGGTTAACCGGCTGGCGCAGGCGCCATTTTCCGCAATTGTGCTGCCTTTAAGGGGCGCGAAACGATCAGCGGCGCATACGCAGCCAACTGCTCGCCCGACAAAACGCGGCAAAGCGCGGGATTATATATGGTTAAGCCGCCACTTGCAGCCGCCGCCCCACGCGCTTTTGCCAGCCCTTCCTATACTCAGGCATGCAGCTCTTTGACTGTCGATAAGTGGAGAGGCTTATGGCCACGCCGAACCCGGCTGAAATACCCAGCGATTTGCTGGCCGACTTTCGCCTGGAATCCAGCGAACAATTCCAGCGTTGCGAGCAATTGCTGATCGAGCTTGAGCACACCCCCGATGACCGCGAGCGCCTGCGCGAACTGTTTCGCCTGGTGCATACGCTCAAGGGCAACCTGGGTTATATCGGCCTGGATACGCTGATGAGCGTGCCGCAAGCCATGGAGGATGTGCTGTCCTGCCTACGAGAAAGCCAGTTGCATTTCGACAGCTTGCTGGGCGACATCCTGCTACTAACCCTCGACCACCTGAAAGAACTGATCCAACACGCCCTCGGCGGCCCGCCAGCGCAGCTCAATGCAGCCCAGAGCAAAGCGCTTAGCCAGGCACTCAGCGCCCTGGCACTGGCACCAGCGGCGCAACAAACCGGGATTCGCAGCGCATTACTGCAACAGCTCGACCCCAGCTCAAAACCGCCCACTGCCATTGCTACAGACGAAGCTGCTGCCGCCGATTTACTCAGACGCTACGGCATCGAGCCTGACGCTGACCTGCTGTTCTTCGTCGACCTGATGCAAGCCAGCGAGCGCCGCTCACATTTCTGGCAAGGCCGTGGCCTGCGTCAGCTTGACCTGGCCTTGGCGATCAATCAGCTGGGTGGCAACCCGGAGCAACCCGAGCAACTGGCGGCAGCCATTTGCCTGCACGACCTAGGGATGGCTTTTCTGCCACTGGAGATGCTGCATAAAGAAGCGCATTTCAATCGCGAAGAACGTAGGCAGATGCAATCGCACCCACGCCTCGCCTATGACCTGCTCAAGCGTATGCCGCGCTGGGATGCCGCCGCAGAAATCACCCTGCAACACCAGGAACACGCAGACGGCAGCGGCTACCCGAAAGGCCTGAAGGAAGTCGAAACCAGCCCCGGCGCCCTGATTATCAATATCGTCGACACCTTCGACGCCCGCACCCATGAGCGCGCCCATCAAACCCTGAACAAACGCCCACTGCTGCGCGCCATCCTGGAAATCAACAACCTCGCCGGCCGGCAGTTCAGCGCACACTGGGTCGAGCTATTTAACCAGACACTGCAACAACACCCAGAACTGGCGCATCGCTAAGCCCTAGAAAAATTGAACCCATGCCAAGCAATAGCCTCCAACCATCACTTTCATTGATATAAACCACGATAAAGCTCGGCAACACCCATGGTAGGCTCTGCCCATTACGCGGGCAGCCAAGCCCCGAGCCACCTGAGAGGAGAAATGGTATGGAAATCAATATCGGAATTGCCGAGCAGGACCGCGCCGCCATCGCCGAAGGCCTGTCACGCCTGCTCGCAGACACGTACACCCTGTACCTGAAAACCCACAACTTCCACTGGAACGTCACCGGCCCGATGTTCAACACCCTGCACCTGATGTTTGAAGGTCAGTACACCGAGCTGTCGCTGGCCGTCGACCAGATTGCCGAACGTATCCGCGCCCTGGGCTTCCCCGCTCCCGGCACCTACGCAGCCTACGCCCGCCTTTCTTCTATTAAGGAAGAGGAAGGCGTGCCGAGCGCCCAGGACATGATCAAACAACTGGTTCAAGGCCAGGAAGCCGTCGTACGTACTGCCCGCGGCATCTTTCCCCTGCTGGACAAGGTTAGCGACGAGCCGACGGCAGACCTGCTGACCCAGCGCATGCAAGTGCATGAGAAAACCGCCTGGATGCTGCGCAGCCTGCTGGCTGCCTAGGTATATGGGTAAATAGGTAAATCACGTAAAAGGCCCGTATCTACGGGCCTTTTGCTAGGCGCTTGCCCAGCAGCTGTTCTATGCTTTGGTCAATTGCAACTTGGCCACAGTGACGTGCATGAACAAACCCGCTAAAGCTCCCAGCATTCTGGAACTGTACCCCGAGGAAACCCGCGACGCTGCGGCGCTTCTGAAGAAGGCGGTACCGCTGATGATGCGCCACGATATTCCACCCAACCCGGTGCATTACGCTCTCTGGTACACCTACAGCAAGGGCCTGGAACCTGAACTCAATCGCCGCCTGGATAAAACCGTCGCTGACTTTGACAGCTTTCCGCCAGAAACTGCGGCCAAGCTGTTTCGCGACTACATCATCCATGGCGAGCTCGAAGAAGCCCGCGCTGGCCAACAACAGGTCATCGAGCTGGTCGACGATATCGAAGGCAACGTGTCACGCAGCATCATCGGCAGCCGTAACTACCAGGCCAGCCTGGAACATGGCCTTGCCGCACTGCAGGAACCGATCATCGATGACCTGCCGAATGTCCTGAATGAGCTGCAGCAAAGCACGCAACTGATGCAGGACCAGCAGGACAAATTCCTCTATCGCCTGAATGCCGCTCAGCAAGAAATCAAGAGCCTGCGCAGCCAGCTTGAGCGTGCGCATATCGCCGCCACACTGGACAGCCTGACCCAGGTCTTCAACCGCAACGCCTTCAGCAGACTGCTGGAACAGACCCTGAGCAGCGAACATGACGGCGTCGCCCTGGTGATGCTGGATATCGACCACTTCAAACAGTTCAACGACCAATACGGCCACCCCCTGGGTGATCGCGTACTGCAGCACGTGGGTCAATTGCTGCGCGACCTCCTGCCGCCCCGCGCCATGGCCGCACGTTACGGCGGCGAAGAGTTCTGCATCATTCTGCGCGATTGCTTTGATAACGCCACGGCTTACGCTTTTGCCGAACAGATGCGCCTGAAAATCCAGTCACTGCGCATCAAAGTGCGCCGCACCGACGAAGTGCTCGACAGCATTACCGCCTCCTTCGGCTTCGCCCTTGCAGAACAAGGCGATACGCTGGAAACCCTGCTCACCCGCGCCGATGACGCGCTTTATCAGGCCAAGCGCGATGGCCGCAACCAGGTAAGCCCCATGCCGAGCGAAACTGCGCTCAGTGCTTGATTGAGAACCCCACCTCTTTGCTGTTAAATACGCCCCGTGCCGCTGATCCGTATCCATGGCTCAGCGCATAGGCTGGTACCACGCGCTTTTACTCCTCCCCGGCAACACCCACTACGCGCAGCCAGCCCTTCCTGTTGATTCTTTAAATTAAGCGAGCTCATCGAACATGTTGAAAATTGTCCACCTTCTGACGGGCGCTCTCGCCCTGCTACTTTCTTTTGCCCCGCACTTTGGCGACACACCACAGTCACTCCTAGAACAACCCAGCGCTCTGTGCCTTGCTTTGTTCGGCCTGCTTAACCTGTTGCTTGCCCCACAACTGCCCATCTGGCACGCCGGCCTGCGCCATCAAGCGCAAAACCTGGTTTCCGCCCTACTGGTGCTCGGCACCCTGCTGCAAGCCTTGATTCTGCTCGCCCCGCTGCCCGTCATTGCCAACCAACCGGCCAGCCTGTTCAGCCTGCTGATCATCGCCGCCGCTGTAGCCGTACACCTGGCGGCCAACCTGCGCCTTAAATCGCGCAACACCTCAAGCTCGCAAGATCTGGGCGACCGCGAAACAGGTACTGTTAAGTGGTTCAACACCTCGAAGGGTTTCGGCTTTATCTCCCGCGACTCGGGCGACGATATTTTCGTGCACTTTCGCGCCATTCGCGGTGAAGGCCACCGCGTACTGGTCGAAGGCCAGCGGGTCGAGTTCGCCGTCATGCAACGCGACAAAGGCCTGCAGGCCGAAGACGTCATCGCCGCGCTGCCTGCGCGACGTTAAGCGCATAAATGCAAAAGGCCCGCACATTGCGGGCCTTTTGCGTTTTATAGCCAATCAATAATGGGGCGGCGGCGCCTCATCCTCAGCCATACCAAACTGCGAACTCACCTCATCCTGACGCTTGATCAACGCAGCCACCTGCAGTTGCAAGCGATCCAGAAGCCGCTGTTGCGCCACCAGCGCATCATTAAGCGCCTGAATAGTGTCGTCCTGAAAAGCCAGCCGGCTTTGCAAATCGTTGATGCGCTCTTCTACTTCCACCAGTCAAGCCTCAGCAAAACAAAAATCCCCAGTCAAAACCAGACGTAAACGGGCTTTCAACGCGACCAATTGCTCAGGCGTGTACGCCTGCGCCGGATGCTTGCCCCAAACGGGCGCTGGCCAAGCCGCATCCTCGCGACGCCGCACGACGACATGCATATGCAGCTGACTGACCACATTGCCCAAGGTCGCGACATTCATTTTGTCTGCTGCAAAACAATCCTTGAGCACTTCAGCCAGGCCGCTGGTTTCCCGCCATAGCTGCAGCTGGTCAGCCACATCCAGCTGAAACAACTCACTGACATCTTCACGGCGCGGCACCAGAATAAACCAAGGGTACTGCGCATCATTCATCAACAGCAGGCTGCATAACGGGTAATCCCCCATCCAGACAGTGTCCTGCTGCAAACGCGAATCCAGAACAAACATAACTATCTACCTTTAAGAAAACCCACTCACTCGGTTTTGACAGAGATCGAACAGAATAGGCAATGACACCTGAAGCCTGATCAGCAAACCGGCTGCCAAACCAAAGCCAGCAAACATCGATTGAGCAGGATACGCCGAAGCTGAAAACACAGCACCTACGATCAACCCGACCACCACGCACCAATAGACGGCACTCAGCAAACCCGCCTCAAGCACACGCACCAAAACTGTTCCCTTCGGTAATCCTCACGCAGCAGGCAAATGCCACACAACCGTCATACAACGGCAAGCAACTGAAAACAGAGCAGAAAGCGACCGCAAAAATACCTTTCACTGAGCATAAAAATAGAAAAACCTGCTAAAAAACCAATCACAAACCAATGCAAACCCCGAAAACCTCGATCACACAGGTCAAATCGAGGATAAAAAACCGGCTTTCAGGATTTTGTGCACGACTATTGCTTAGCAATCCATGACGAATCGCACTGCACCGTTTGGCTGCCGAAGGCAACCCACACGCAGGTGCAAAAATCCGTCAGCATTGACTTCGAGCACGCCAGCAGCATCTACAAAAATGCGACATGACTCATAAGCTTTTGCGACACAGCCGTGAAGAAATCGTAATGAATAGATTGCAACTATCGCCAACATTGGCAGCGTGCTATAAGTTACCGCCGACACAAAAAGAAAGAGTCGTCCATATAACAACCAGCCGGACGGCGCAACTTTTCTAAACCAAAGGAGCAATCACGATGCAAGTGATGAAGTGGAGCGTAATCGCCCTCGCAGTAGCAGCGGGCACCACCCAAATGGCATTCGCCTCAAGCCAGTCCGAATCCAAGGGCTTCCTTGAAGACAGCACATTCAATATCTTCAATCGCATGCTCTATCTGAACCGTGACTTTAAGAATGGAGCAGATAGCAGTACTGACGATTACAATGCCAAAGAAAACGGCTACATCGAAGAAACCGGCCTGGGCATCCGCCTGATGTACGAGTCTGGCTTCACCCAAGGCACCGTCGGTGTTGGTTTTGACGCCCACTCCCTGAGCAGCATCAAGCTAGATAGTGGTCGTGGCCGCACCGGTACTGGCCAGTTCGCCAACGATAGCGATGGACGCGGCGAAGACACACAAACCGAAGTGGGTGGCGCCATTAAATTCCGCGTATCTGATACCGTTTTGAAGTACGGCAATCAGATCGTAGGCAGCCCAGTATTCTCCACCGACGATGCTCGTATCCTGCCTGAAGTTGCTACCGGCACCTACCTGGTCAGTAATGAGATCGAAGGCCTGGAGCTGAGTGCTGGTCGCTTTACAGCGATTAGCCGCCAGACTGCAACTGGTCGCGACACTCGCAAACTGACCGAAGCCAACATAGTCGGCGCTAGCTACAGCTTCACCGACAACTTCAGCGGTGCCATTCACGCATCCGACGTTGAAGATCACCTCAAGAAGCAATACATCAACCTGAACTACAACCTCCCACTGGCAGATACTCAGGCCCTGAACTTCGACCTGAATGCCTACAGAACCAAAGACGACGGCAAAGCACTGTCGAATGAAATCGACAACAAGATCTGGAGCCTGGCAGCCGCCTACTCCTTAGGCGCCCACAAATTTACCCTGGCCCACCAGCGCTCCTCTGGCGATACCGGTTACAAATACGGCATCGATGGCGGCGGTACCATCTGGCTGTCGAACTCGGTACAAATCTCCGACTTCGACAGTAAGGACGAGCGCTCCTGGCAGGCTCGCTACGACCTGGACATGGCCGAATATGGCGTTCCTGGCCTGAGCTTTATGGCTCGCTACATCACCGGCGACAACATCGACTACGGCCCTGGCGTTGACGAAGGCGAAGAGAACGAATTCAACTTCGAGACTAAGTACGTTATTCAAGAAGGTGCCGCTAAGGATCTGTCGTTCCGTGTCCGCAGCGCGATCTATCGCGCTAACAACTCGGCGAATGCCAACTACAGCTCCGATCTGAATGACCTCCGCCTGATCGTTGAATACCCACTGAGCGTTCTGTAATTTAGATCGTTTAGCTGGTAAAGAAAGCCCGACCTAGGTCGGGCTTTTTCTTGCCTGCTGAAAACTTACAACGGCAACGCATAAGTACCGGTCACATGCGCAACCAACTCATCTTCATTGCCCTGCGAATAAACAGACACTTCGCAAACAGCCTGCCTACGACTCAATCTCAATATCCGCGCTTCGGCTAATAGATCAACTGGTTTGGGTTTAACCAAAAAGTTGATATTCAAATTAGATGTCACGGCCATTTCCACCCGCCCGAGACTGCCGAGCACCACCGCATACATCGCCGCATCTGCCAGCGCCATAATGGTTGGCCCGGACAAGGTGCCGCCGGGGCGAATTAATTTGCTGTGAAATGGCACCCGCGCCAGCGCGCCCTTAGCATCCAGTCGATCGATACACAGGTTGATGTCTTCTGCCATCGGCAGCCCTGCGCGAATCAGCGCCTGCACCTGTTCCGCCGTCAATATCGACACACTCCCCTCCTTTTATAAGCACACGCCAGCATCCTGTACGCATCTGTACAGGCACCGTACAATGCGGGCCATTCAAAATCTCTTGCAACCGACAGAACAGCCAAATATGCGTACCAGCCAGTTCCTGCTCTCGACTCTGAAAGAAACCCCATCCGATGCCGTGGTGATCAGCCATCAGCTGATGCTGCGTGCCGGCATGATCCGCAAGCTGGCTTCCGGCCTGTACACCTGGTTGCCTATGGGCCTGCGTGTGCTGCGCAAGGTTGAGAAGGTCGTGCGCGAGGAAATGAATGCCGCTGGCGCGCTGGAAGTGCTGATGCCCGGCATTCAACCGGCAGAGCTATGGCAGGAATCCGGTCGCTGGGAGCAGTACGGCCCGGAATTGCTGCGTATGAAGGATCGTCACGGCCGCGATTTCTGCGCCGGCCCGACCCATGAAGAAGTGATCACCGACTTGGCGCGCAATGAGCTGAATAGCTACAAGCAGCTGCCAATCAACCTGTATCAGATCCAGACCAAGTTCCGCGACGAAATCCGTCCGCGCTTCGGCTTGATGCGTGGTCGCGAGTTCATCATGAAGGATGCCTACTCCTTCCACGTCGACCAGGCTTCGCTGCAAGAAACCTATGACCGCATGCACCAGGCCTACTGCAACGTATTCACCCGCCTGGGCCTGAACTTCCGCCCCGTGCAGGCGGATACCGGCTCCATCGGCGGTACTGGCTCCCACGAATTCCACGTACTGGCCGATTCTGGCGAAGACGATATCGCCTTCAGCGACAGCTCCGACTACGCCGCCAATATCGAGAAAGCCGAAGCGGTTCCGCGCGAAAGCAGCCGTGGCGAAGCCACTGAAAGCATGCGCATGGTTGAAACCCCGAACACCAAGACCATTGACGCACTGGTGCAGGGCTTTGGCTTGGCCATCGAAAAGACCATCAAGACCCTGATGGTGCACGGCGCGAAAAAAGGCACCCTGGTCGCCTTGATCGTACGTGGCGACCACGAACTCAATGAGATCAAGGCCGCCAACCTGGAACTGGTTGCCAGCCCACTGGTGTTTGCCAGCGAAGCCGAGATTCGCGCGGCCATCGGCGCAGGTCCTGGCTCGCTAGGCCCGGTCAATCTGCCGATCCCTTGCGTGGTTGACCGCTCGGTTGCCCTGATGAGCGACTTCGCCTCGGGTGCCAATATCGATGACAAGCACTATTTCGGCGTCAACTGGGAGCGCGACCTGCCGCTGCCAGAAGTTGCCGACCTGCGCAACGTGCTGGCCGGCGACCCGAGCCCGGACGGCAACGGCACCCTGGAAATCAAGCGCGGCATCGAAGTTGGGCATATCTTCCAGCTGGGCACCAAGTACAGCGAAGCGCTGAACTGCCAGGTGCTCGGCGAGAACGGCAAGCCGGTGACCCTGACCATGGGCTGCTATGGCATTGGCGTGTCCCGCGTGGTGGCGGCAGCCATTGAGCAGAACAACGATGACCGCGGCATCCTCTGGAATGACGCTCTGGCGCCTTTCCATATCGCTCTGGTGCCGCTGCGTTACGAAACCGATGCCGTGCGCGAAGCCACCGACACGCTGTATGCGCAGCTGACTGCTGCCGGCTATGAAGTGCTGCTCGATGACCGTGACAAAAAGACCAGCCCAGGCATCAAATTCGCGGACATGGAACTGATCGGCATCCCGCATCGCATCGTAGTCAGTGATCGCGGCCTGGCCGAAGGTAACCTGGAATACAAGAGCCGCAAGGAAATCGACGCCCAGGCCGTGCCTGTCGCCGACATCATGAGCTTTATCCAGGCCCGCATCAGCCACTGATCTCAGCCCTTTTAGCAAGAGTCATCATGTTCAAGCGAAACACCCTCAGCCTCATCGCCACCCTGCTGGGTGGCTCTCTGCTACTCAGCGGTTGCGCCAACCAGTTGCCGCAACGCAGCGAGCACGAGGAGCGCGTCGAGCGCAAATTGCTCGATCACAGCCTGCAGATCGATGTGGGTGAGCCACGCGTGCTGGAGTTGCCGCAACGCCGCGTGCGCGTGCATGAACAGAAGACCTTCGAGGTTACGGCGTTTGACGTCACGCGCCGCTATGACCGCTACACCCCCTACCAGCCCTGGCGCGAGTTGTATGAAGTGCCACTGGGAGCACTGGCAGTGGTCGGCGGCATCGGCGCCAACGTGCTCAACGTGGTACTGCTCGGCAGCCTGCCGGATACCGTCACCAAGGACTGGATCAGCTACGGCTTTGCCGGGCTCAACCCGGCGATGAATGTCGAGTCCAACGGTCGCTCGCAGCAGAACCTCGCCAGCCTTGAGGAGCGCCGCCAGGATGCACGCATGGAGTATTCCAGCCTGCCATGGGCCGAGCGCCCGGTGCTGGTTAAAGCCGGCGAACAGAGCCATGAACTGCTCACCGACCGCAATGGCATCCTGCGCCTGAACCTGCTCGACAGCCCGTTTGCCGAAGAAGATGTCACGCGCATCAGCACCCTGCTGCTGACCGTTGAAGATGATCAAGGCTCGGCGCGCGCCGATGCCTCCCTGCTGGTCAGCCGCACCCTGCGCGGCAAGCTGCAGGAAGCCCACCAGCTGATCTACAACGACCTTGAGGGTGACGACGTTGCCCAGTGGGTGCACCGGGTCAAACGTCTGTCAGAGCTGGGCCTGGAAGAAGAAGCCAGCGAGTTGGAGCAAAGCCTGATCGAACTGACGCGCAATGATCCGGAACTGCAGAAGATCTTCCTCCAGGCCCTGACCAAAGACGCCGGCCGCCTGGTCGCCGATCCTGGCAACGACTGACGCATCCATGCGGCAGCGCCTGACCTGCGCCCTACTCGGCCTGCTGCTCTGCAGTTCGACATATGCCGACGTGCGCCAGGCGCCGGAGCCGGAACTGCGCACACTGCTGCAACAGACCGTGGCCCAGGCGGACAGCTTTCAGGACCGCTTCGAGGCCGAAGTCTGGCTACTGGATATGTCCACGCGCATGCGCCGCTATATTCCGGATGCCGAGGAACGCCTGAGCCTGCTGCGCCTGGTGCACCGCGAAGCCAGTAAAGCCGGTTTGCGCCCCGATCTGGTGATTGCCCTGATTCATGCCGAAAGCCATTTCGACCGCTTCGCCATCTCCTCGGTCGGCGCCCAGGGCATGATGCAAGTGATGCCCTTCTGGAAAGCCGAACTGGGCCGCCCGCAGGACAACCTCACCGACAATGCAACCAACCTGCGTTACGGCTGCACCATTCTCAGTTTCTATCTGCGCAAGGAAAACGGCGACCTGAACCGCGCCCTGGCGCGCTACAACGGCAGCCTGGGCAAACACACCTACTCGGCCAAGGTGGTCGGTTTCTGGCACGACTTCTGGTATGTCAAACCGTAGGATGAGTGAGCGACGCGAAGTACAGGACGCAAGCAGGACAGGAACCCCTATACACCGCGTAACTCATCAACGACTCAGCGCCGCACAATAAATCCGGCAACCCCCTGCAGCGCCTGATCCTGCAACTCCAGCGCGGTCACTTCGGCAGCCTGCGGCCCCTGCGCTAACCAGCTCGCCAATTCGATCACCGCGACCTCATCGCCTTCGAACAGCACCTCGACCCGGCCATCGGCCAGGTTGCGCACCCAGCCATCGAGATCCAGACGCTCAGCCTGCTCTGCGGTCGTTTGGCGAAAACTGACGCCCTGAACGCGACCGCTGACGTAACCATGCTTGCAGATACGCGCCATGGCTCTAACCCTCCGCCTTGAGTGCAGCCAGGCGAGCGCTCAGACCGGCCGCCGTCTGCTCACCCAGCAGGCGCTCACGCATACGCCCCTGATCATCGACGATATAGGTCACCGGCAGCACCTCGGCACGCGGCAGCTGATAGCGCTCAGCCGGGTCCTGCGCCAGCACGGTAAAGGTGATGCCCATGTCTTGCGCCGCCTGGCTCAACTTCTCCCCCTGCAGCGCATCGAAATTCACCCCAAGCACCTGCACGGATTGCTCCTTGAGCTGTTTCTCCAAGGCATTGAGTTCGGGAATCTCGGTGCGACAGGGTGCGCACCACTGCGCCCAGTAATTAATCACTAACCACTGGCCTTCCAGACGCTCAACCGCTACCTTTCGTCCATATTGATCGACGCCTATGTCTTCAGCGCAACCGGCCAGAATCAGACCTATGCCTACGCCCGCAACAGCACGAATGATCGCCTGGAAACGCATTCCCATGCATTCGCTCCCTGATTCCATAAGGTTGATATGACATTAGATGCCTTGCGCCTGGAAGTGCCAGACATCCTCGAAACTGAGGTCGCGCCGCTGGCCGACCTCAATGAGCAACTGGCTCAGGCCCGCCTGCAGTCGCCAGAACTGGCCTTGCAGCAGGCGCTTGGCCTGCTCTTCAGGCTGAACCGCAGCGCCATGACCTTACTCGAAAGGCAGCGCGCACTGCAAAGCTTCAGCGATCAGTACCGGCATTACAGCAAGGCCTACCAGGGCGAGAATCCACCCACGGCCTTGTTCGTGCACCTATGCAGTGAACTGGCCATCGGCTTTAAACGCCTGCTGCTGCAAATCCTCCAGGGCCGCCAGCCATCGCGCCCGCACCTGGCCTGGTGCCTGTATATGGCCCAGCATTTTCTCGCGCAGAGCCTGCTGCGCCACTATCAGCTGTATCAGGAGCCGCCGCCCAGCCTGTGGCGCGACAGCCATCTGCTGTACTGGATCGGCGAACACCAGGACTGTCTGGATGAACCAGTCGCCGCGGCGTTTACCCCACAACCGGCCAACACCATGCGCGGCATCTACCAGCAAATGCTGCTGCTCGCGCTAAGCAACCCGTTTCACCTCGCGGATGGCGAATGCGCACTGCTGTTCGGCGCGCTCTCACCGCTGGCCGGGCTGGCGCGCCTGCTGCCATGGGATGAGGACGATGAAATCGAAGGACCGACCATCGACCTAACCGAGGCGCAACCCTGCCTGAGCTACGCCCAGGCGCCAGAAGGCAGTGCTGACTATTTGCGCCGCTTCGAGCTGGGCGCCCTGCTGGTGGCCCTGCATGAGCCGGCGCCACTGCAAAGCAAGGCGGAACGTCAGCTGCTGGAGCGCGTGCAACAACATTGGCTGGGGCGCCAACAACGTCGCCATACCCGCGCCGACCATAGCTCGGAATGCAACCTGGTGGTTGGTCTGCCGGCTATTCACGCGCAGTTGCTGGAACAAAGGCCGCTGCGCACCAGCGCGCAGATGCTCGACGCCAGTGCCGGCGGCGCACGCTTGCTGTGTAATGCCGACCAGACCGCACAGTTGTCGGTTGGCCAGCTTGTGCTATTGATCACCGGCAGCGACACACCAACCCTGGCCCTGGTGCGCTGGCGCCATCTGAACAGTGAAGGCCTGCACCTGGGCCTGCGCTACCTGAAAGGCCTGCCGCGTCCTGTCTGGCTGCGTCGCGCACCCAGCGCCCAGACTCACCCTGGCGTACTGCAAAGCACCCCGGCACCGGGCAACGGTTGGCATCACGGCTTATGGCTGCCTAACGGGCAGTTTGTTGAAGGGGAAAATGTCTGGCTGCAACTGGCCAGCGCACACAACCAGGCGATTCTGCCGCTGCCGACCGCCAATCTGCTCACCGCATCCGTCACCCGCTACCCGATGCAGCTGGCTTAGACACTGTTGCCGATACGCTAAAACTGCGAGAAAGGTCACGCCGAACGTCGGCCGAGCGCACAGTTTCATCGGAGGGGCCAAGCTTATAATTCATCGCACTCACGCTTGATGCGATCCGTTATTAGCCTGGAACACACCCATGACCCAAGCCCTCGATAAGTTGGTCGGCCCCGTGCCATCTGCCATCGTCAATCTCGCCCGCTTACAGGTCACCCCGTACGAAGGGCGCGTCGCCGAGTTCAACGTAGCCGCCTGGCTGCACCTGCCGGGGCTGGCCAATCTGCCGGTCTCGTTGCTGATCAGCTACCGCGATGGCACTACCCGCCGCGAAGTAATGGTCGATCACGGCAAGGTCAATCAGCACAGCAAAATCCTGCTTTCCAGCGTGGCCCGCTTGCCGGTGAAGCTGAAGATCGAAGACATGCAGGTGCGTCTGCGCTCTGCCGTGCCGGCGACCAGCCTGGTGGTCGAGGAGCTGTTTGTGCAAGCGGTTGAGTTGCCACAGACCGATAGCCGCCAAGCACTCGCCTGATAGCACTCCGCTCCAAACAAACCCCGCGCACCGACGCGGGGTTTTGCGTTTAGCGCGACAGCATTCCCGCCGGCCCGCACTTGGCGCCGGAGTCAGGCGGCACAACGGCCTCAGATGAGCCAGAAACGGCTGGCTGTTCGGATGGATTGGAATTGACCAAAGACTGCGGCCAGCTGCTAAAGCGCAGGCCAGTGATGCGATTGAGGCGCTCAAGGGCCTCTTGCGGGTCACGCTGGTACAGATGAATCACTTTGCCTTTAGTGGCTGTCATAACGCCTTCACACTCCGCCAATCCCTGCCCTGCTGGCAACCTGATCGCTATCTGCAGGACAGATAGCCAGAAGCGTGCCAGCTTCCCTTTAACCGCGTTTGGCGACCCTCATGGCCGCCAGTGCCATCATGCGCCATCAGCACAACGCCGCAAACTGACGTTTTACGTCACTTTGCCGGCTCAGCCTCAGGCTGCAGCCACTTCGCCAAGTCCTCCCCAAAGAGCGCCGCCTGCTCTTCCTGCAACTGCACCAAGCCACTGCGCAGCGCCGGATACCAGACCTCATCGAGTTCTTCGGGTAGGTTCTCCGCCCTGGGCAGCGGCCAGGGACTGTGGCTAAGCAGTTGCTGCAGCGAATAATGGCCCAGATCACGGCTCAACACCCAGGTGCCGGAGCCGGTCGGGGCAATCAGTTTCTGCTGCTCAAGAAACACCAGAATCTCTTCCCACTCATGCTCCGCCAGCGACCAGCCCTGGCGCTGCACATCCAGCAAACGTACTTTCAAACCCGACTGCTGGCGCTCGTAGAACACCCGCAGCACGCCAAGCGCCATCAACAAGCGCGGCACCGCACGCTTGCGCCATTGCTGGGAAAACCCCAGGTTGCAGACCAGCTCGGCGCCAAACAGCACGATCAACCAGGACAGATAGATCCACAGCAGAAACAGCGGCACCGTGGCAAACGCGCCGTAGATCAGCTGATAGCCGGGAAACAGGCGCACATACAGGCCAAATAGCATCTTCGCCACTTCGAACAGCACAGCTGCGAACAAGCCACCCAGCAGCGCATGGCGAACCGGCACCTGAGCATTCGGCACCGTGGCATACAGCAGAGTGAAGGCGGCCACGCTGAATAGCAGCGGCATAAATTTCAGCAGAGCCTGGGCCCCGATTAAAGCATCTGGGCCGGAGATCAGCGACAGCGACGTGAAGTAGGTGCTGATGGCAAAGCCACCGCCCAGCAGCAGCGGTCCCAGGCTGAGAATCGCCCAGTACAGCAGAAAGCTCGATACACCCCGGCGCGGCTGACGCACACGCCAGATGGTGTTGAAGGTTTTCTCGATAGTCACCAGCATCCAGAACGCCGTCGCAGCCAACACCGCCACACCAATCCAGGTCAACTGGCGTGCCTGGGTGGTGAAGTCACGCAAGTATTGCTGCAGCGTCTCACCGGCCGAGGGCACGAAGTTGCGGAAAATAAAGCTCTGAATCTGCTCGCCAGTATCCTGAAACGCTGGAATGGCCGAGAGCATGGAAAAGGTCACCGTCATCATCGGCACCACCGCAAACAGGGTGGTGTAGGTCAAGGCCGCAGCATTGCTGGTGCCTTGGTCGGCGATAAAGCGTTGCAACAAAAAACGCCAGAACTCCAACAGGTTTTTAACACGCTGCAGCATGCCCTCTCCTTAGCCATTTGCATTCCGGCAACCTGTGTTACAGGCGCAGGCGGGAATGCCGTTAGCGGTTAGAATAGCCGCCATCGAAGGTAACCGGCGACCCGAACATGACCGCTATGACGCTCTACCATAACCCGCGCTGCTCAAAATCGCGCAGTGCATTGCAATTGCTGGAAGACCGCGGACTCAACCCAACCATCGTGCGCTACCTGGAAACACCGCTGAGCGCCGACCAGTTGCAGGCGCTGCTAGCTAAGCTCGGCATCGGCCCACGGCAACTGCTGCGCACTGGCGAAGATGAATACAAGACCCTCGGCCTGAATGACCCGCAACTGACTGACGCACAGCTGATTGACGCGATGGTCAGCCAGCCAAAATTGATTGAGCGACCCATTCTGGTTGTCGGCAATAAAGCCGTCATCGGCCGCCCACCTGAAAATATTCTGGAGATTCTGCCGTGAGCGCACCCTATATTCTGGTGCTGTATTACAGCCGCCATGGTGCCACTGCCGAAATGGCCCGGCAGATCGCCCGCGGCGTCGAGATGGGCGGTTTGGAAGCGCGCCTGCGCACGGTGCCCGCAGTGTCGACCGAGTGCGAAGCAGTGGCTGCGGACATTCCAGCTGAAGGCGCGCTGTACGCCAGCCTGGATGACCTGAAGAACTGCGCAGGCCTGGCACTCGGCAGCCCGACCCGCTTCGGCAATATGGCCGCGCCGCTCAAGTACTTTCTTGATGGCACCAGTGGCCTGTGGTTGACCGGCGGCCTGGTCGGCAAACCGGCCGGCGTATTTACCTCAACCGCCAGCTTGCACGGCGGCCAGGAAACCACCCTGCTGTCGATGCTCTTGCCGCTGCTGCACCACGGCATGCTGATCACCGGCTTGCCCTATAGCGAAGCCGCGCTGCTGGAAACCCGTGGCGGCGGCACGCCTTATGGCGCCAGCCACCACGCAGGCGCTGATGGCAAACGCGCCCTCGATGAACATGAAACAGCCCTGTGCCGTGCACTCGGCCAGCGCCTGGCACAGACTGCTGCAAAACTGGAGAGCACCCGTGGCTAAAACTGCAAAACCGCTGCCGACGCTGGAGTGGCTAGAGCCGCGCCTCAGCATCAGCCGCATCGCCAGCCTGCTGAGCTTTTTTGGCCTCGGCGCATTACTGCTGGCGTGGAACCTGTGGTTCGCCAACGTCCCCGGCAAACTGCTCTGGGTGATCCTTGGCGTACAACTCGCCCCCCTGCTATTGCTCGCCCCCGGCCTGATTATGGGCAACGCCCGCGCCCACGCCTGGGCCTGCTTTGTGGTCAATCTGTACTTTATCCAGGGCGTACTCGCCGCCTTCGATCCCAGCAAGGCCGTGTACGGTTGGCTACTGACAGGGCTGAGCTTCAGCTTGTTCTGCGCAGCCCTGATGTTTACCCGCTGGCGCTTTCAGTACGAGCGCAAGTTGGCAGGGGAGGCTTGATGCGCTTGGTGCTGCTCCCCGGCCTCAATGGCAGCAGCACTCTGTTTGGGCCTTTACTGGCCCAGCTGCATCCAGCACTGGAAGTGCAGGCACTCGAACTACCAACTCAAGGTAACCAAGCGCACAAAGACTTGGCCGATCTATTGTTAAGTAAGCTCGGCGATACGCCCTACGTGCTGCTTGGCGAATCGTTTTCCGGCCCTCTTGCCTACCAATTGGCCCTACGCCGACCACCAGGCCTGAGGGGCGTTATCTTCGCGGCCTCATTTCTGAGCCGACCGCACCCACTGCTGCCACTGGCAAAGCACCTACCTCTGCCTCACTGGCTACTCGGGCAAAATACCTTGCTACGCCTGTTCTGCCTGAATGGCCAAGCTAACGCTGAAGTAACTCAGACATTACGCGAAGAGATCAAAAAGCTGCCGCAGCGTTTGCTACGTGCGCGCTTGCATAGCCTTGATCAATTGCAAAACCCAGGACTGTCACTCGAATTGCCAGCGCTGCACCTACAAGCAAACCAAGATCGCCTGGTCACACGTAAGGCTCAGATGAGCCTGCAGAGCTGCTGTACACAGCTGACTCAAATCAGATTGAATGGCCCGCATTTTCTTTTGCAGACCCAACCACAGGCTTGCGCAAACGCTATACAGCGCTTTATTGCCGGGCTACCACTCGCCTAAACAGGTAGCTACCAGCCGAGGGTTTCTTTCAGGAAGGGGATCGTCAGCTTGCGCTGGGCCTGCAACGACGCCTGATCCAGGCGTTCAAGCAAATCGAACAAAGCGCTCATGCTGCGCTCGCCGCGGGTCAGGATAAAACGCCCGACCTCATCACTCAGGTGCAGCCCGCGACGCGACGCGCGCAGCTGCAAGGCGCGCAGCTTGTCCTCATCGGACAATGACTGCAGCTGAAACACCAGAGCCAGGGTCAGGCGTGATTGCAGGTCAGCCAGCTGCACCGGCAACTCACGCGGCGAGCTGCTGGCGGCCAGCAACAGCCGCCGGCCACTGTCACGCAGTCGGTTGAACAGATGGAACAACGCCTCTTCCCAGTCGCTACGCCCTGCTACGGCATCCAGATCATCCAGGCAAACCAGCTCGCACTGCTCCAGGTTATCCAGCAGTGCCGGGCCGTACTCGACCACCTCGGCCAACGGCAGATACACCGCCGACTCACCGCGCTGCTCAAAGCGCAGACACGCCGCCTGCAGCAAATGACTGCGCCCAACGCCTTCGCCACCCCACAGATAGATCAGGCTTTCCGCCCAGCCGGCATCGGCTTCGCACAGACGCTCGACATAGCCCAACGCCGCAGCGTTGGCTCCGGGGTAGTAATTGGCGAAAGTGGCGTCATCGCGCAGACGCACACCTAAAGGCAGTTGTATGGGTGTCATGCTGGGTTGGGCGGCTCGTCGGAACCGATAGCTGGCTCACCGTAAAGATCGGAAAGTTTATAGAAATCATGCAGATGACGCACTAGCACCATGATCACCGCCGCCACCGGTAGGGCCAGGAGGATGCCGGTGAAGCCGAACAGTTGGCCGCCGGCCATAATCGCGAAGATTACCGCGACCGGGTGCAGGCCGATGCGGTCGCCCACCAGCATCGGTGTCAGCAACATGCCTTCGAGCATTTGCCCAACGATAAAGACTGCTGCAATACCCATCAGCGGGTAGAAATCCAGGCCGAACTGGAACAGGCCGGCCGTCAGTGCCGCGCCGATGCCCACTACCACGCCGAGGTATGGCACGATGCTGGCCAAGCCGGCCAGTACACCGATCAACAGGCCAAGCTCCAGGCCAATCACCATCAGCCCGGTGGCATACATCACACCCAGCGCCAACATCACCAGCAACTGACCGCGCAGGAAGGCGCCGAGCACTTCGTGGCATTCGCCGAACAGCTGTACAACCAGGCCTTCACGGCCGCGCGGCAGCAGGCTACGCAGTTTGGCGACCATCAGATCCCAATCACGCATCAGGTAGAAGCTCACCACTGGAATCAGCACCAGATTGGCCAGCCAGGCCAGCAGCGCCAGGCCTGAAGAGGTGGCGGTGGACAGCAGCATGCCGACGATATCGGTGGTTTTACCCAATTGCCCGGACAGCGCAGTTTTCAGCTGATCAAAGCGCCAGAAGCCCTCGCTCAGACCGAGCTTGAGCTGAACCCATGGCAGAGCCTGGTTCTGGGCCCAGTCGAGCATTTCCGGGATCAACTCATACAAGCGCACCAGCTGCTTGCCCAGCATGGGCACCAAGACCAGCAGCAGGATGGCCATGATCAGGGTGATCAGCGCAAACACCACCACCACGCCCCAGGTCCGCGACAGTTTCCAGCGCTCCAGACGGTCAACCAGCGGGTCGCCCATATAGGCCATCAGCACGCCGATCAGAAATGGCGAGAGAATCGGTGCCAGCAGGTACAACAGGCCGCACAGCAGCAGCGCCCCGATTATCCATATCCAACGATGCGAATCGATCATGCCCTGCGCTCCATATGCCAACGTTTTATCCAGAAAACCCTCAATCCCGCGAGGCCCGCTATATAAGAAAACCGCAGCTCGATAGCTGCGGTTTTCAAGTCAGGGCACGGGGCAATCGCCGCAGTCTACCAGCGAAACCTCAGCACATTGTCACGCGGCGCAGCAGGCTCAGCGCCAGGGGCTGGCGGCGTAACGGTCTGACTGGCGTCAAGCACTGGGGCCTCTGCCGGCACTTCCTGCAAGCGCGCCAGGCCCAGTTGCGCACGCAACTGCTCGGCATTGGCATTCACGGCAAAGGTCAGCGTATCGCCCTGAACCTTGCGCAGCTGCGCGGCGAACGGCTCAAGAATGCGCTGCAATTCGGCATAACGCGCCAGGTCGACGCCCTGCACTTCCACCGTCAAGCCAGTGGCGGCGCCGGCAGCGACGATAAAGCGTGGCGCCAGACGCTGGTGGACAGCCAACAGGATGGCATCGGCCAGCGCAGCTTGATCGGCACCCTGCACAGTGCCTTGCTCACGCTCATAACCCAGCCACAGGCGCCACTCGGCCTGCCACTGGCCGCTTGCTTCGCGCGCCATAACTGCCAGCAGAGCATCGGCGGCGTAGCGCTCGGAGGCTTCACGCAAGGCGGTCGGATCATTCGCGGTAAGATTTTCCGGCACCGCCACCAGTTGTTCGGCCAGATCGGCCAACGGCAGACGCAGCGGCAGACCACGGTGCTGCGCGGCCTGATTGAGCGGTGCGGCAGCGGCTTGACCGTCACCGAGCAGACGGCTGCCGTCACTGGCATCACTTAACCACCAGAGCAAGATGCTTGGGCGATTAGCGCCCCACAGCGCCAGACCCGCCTGACGCAGGTTGCGATCGGTGCTCAGTGAGTCAAAGTCGACCAGCAGCTTGTCACCTTCATAGCCGTATTGGCTGACGATCTGTTGCGGGTCCTTGCGCAGCGCCGCCAGTGCTGGGCTTTGCGCCGCATCGGCCTTGCCGGTCAGACGCAACACCAGGGTATCCAGCGCGCGGCTCAGGGCGGCAGCGCGTTCTTCAGGTTGCTGGCTGCTGACCGCTTCGCGGACTTGGTAGAGATCACTCACCGGCGCGGCAAATGCCGGCAGGCCAGACAGTGACAAACAGGCAAGAAGCAGGCGAGCGGTCAAACGCATGGATGGATTCTCGACGGACGGAAAGCGGCGCGCAGGCCAGGTTTAACAACAGTTACAGCCAATCCACGCCAAATAGTGCCGGCAGCGGTAGCTCAGGAGTGCGAGTTTAGGTGCTGTTAAGGCGCATTCCAAAGCCCTTTAAGCCACAGACGGCCAACAACAGGCAGATTTCGAGCTTAAACAGCCGCCCCAGCACCCGCAACCATCGCGCCGCCTGGGTGGCCGCTGCCGGGTAAGCCTGATAAAATCGCGCGCCTTCGCAGACCGCCGCCACAAGCGACGGTGCCAATCCGAATTTCCCCTAAAGGCCTGGATCTATGAGCAAGCAACCCTCCATCAGCTACAAGGACGCAGGTGTAGATATCGACGCGGGCGAAGCCCTGGTCGAACGCATCAAAGGCGTGGCCAAGCGCACCGCGCGTCCGGAAGTCATGGGTGGGCTGGGCGGCTTCGGCGCGCTGTGCGAGATCCCGGCTGGCTACAAACAACCGGTGCTGGTCTCCGGCACCGACGGTGTAGGCACCAAGCTGCGCCTGGCGCTGAACCTGAACATGCACGACAGCATCGGCCAGGACCTGGTTGCCATGTGCGTCAACGACCTGGTGGTGTGTGGCGCCGAGCCGCTGTTCTTCCTCGACTATTACGCCACCGGCAAGCTCAACGTTGACGTCGCCGCCACCGTGGTGACCGGCATCGGCGCCGGCTGTGAACTGGCGGGCTGCTCCCTGGTCGGCGGTGAAACCGCTGAAATGCCCGGCATGTATGAAGGCGAAGACTACGACCTGGCCGGCTTCTGCGTCGGTGTGGTGGAAAAAGCCGAAATCATCGACGGCTCGAAAGTCGCTACCGGCGACGCGTTGATCGCCCTGCCATCGTCCGGCCCGCACTCCAACGGCTACTCGCTGATCCGCAAGATCATCGAAGTCTCCGGCACCGAAATCGAAACCACCCTGGTCGACGGCAAGCCGCTGACCGACCTGCTGATGGCACCGACCCGTATCTACGTCAAACCGCTGCTCAAGCTGATCAAGGACACTGGCGCCGTCAAAGCCATGGCCCACATCACCGGTGGCGGCCTGCTCGACAACATTCCGCGCGTGCTGCCCAAAGGCGCCCAAGCCGTGGTCGATGTGGCCAGCTGGACTCGCCCAGCGGTATTCGACTGGCTGCAGGAAAAAGGCAATGTGGATGAACACGAGATGCACCGCGTACTCAACTGCGGCGTCGGCATGGTCATCTGCGTAGCGCAGGATCAAGTCGAAGTCACCCTGCAAACCCTGACCGCCGCTGGCGAGCAGCCATGGGTGATCGGCCAGATCGGTGAAGCTGCCGAAGGTGCCGCCCAGGTCGTGCTGAACAACCTGAAACAGCACTAATGTCGGCACCGATGCCAACAGACTGCAATGTGGTGGTGCTGATCTCCGGCTCCGGCAGCAACCTGCAGGCGCTGATCGACAGCATCGCCCATGACGGCAATCCGGCACGCATCAGCGCGGTGATTTCCAACCGCGCCGATGCCTACGGCCTGGAACGCGCCAAACAGGCTGGCATCGCCACCGCCGTGCTCGACCACAAGCAGTTCGACGGCCGCGAGGCCTTCGATGCCGCGCTGATCGAGGCCATCGATGCGTTTGATCCGCAGCTGGTGGTGCTGGCCGGCTTTATGCGCATCCTCACGCCCGGTTTCGTTCGTCACTACGCCGGCCGCCTGCTGAATATCCACCCCTCGCTGCTGCCGAAATACAAAGGCCTGCACACCCACCAGCGGGCGCTGGACGCCGGTGACAGCGAGCATGGCTGCAGCGTGCACTTCGTCAGCGAGGAACTCGATGGCGGACCACTGGTCGTACAGGCAGTGGTACCGGTACAGTCGGATGACTCGCCGATCAGCCTCGCGCAGCGTGTGCACGAGCAGGAACACGTGATTTACCCGCTGGCCGTACGCTGGTTTGCCGAAGGCCGTTTGCAGCTGACGGCGCAAGGGGCCATGTTGGACGAGCAACTGTTACCGAGTACCGGACACCTTATTCGAACTTAGGAGACACCATGGGTCGCGCCTTACTGTTCGCACTAACGCTTCTGAGCTTGCCGGCATTGGCCGTTGAGCTGAAACCCTTCTCTGCCAGCTACACCGCCGACTGGAAGCAACTACCGGTCAGCGGCAGCGCCGAACGCAGCCTGCACGCTCTGGATAACGGCCTGTGGCAGCTCAACTTCGAAGCCTCCATGCTGGTCGCCAGCTTGACCGAGCAAAGCACCCTGCGCGTGGATAAAGAAGTCTTCCTGCCGCAAACCTACCTGTACGAGCGCAACGGCCTGGGCAAAGGCAAGAAGATCGAGCATGACTTCGACTGGAGCGCCAAGCAGGTAATCGGCAGTGACCGCGACACCCCGGTGCGCCTGCCGCTGAACCGCGGCCTGCTGGACAAATCGACCTACCAGCTGGCCCTGCAGTACGACGTAGCCGCCGGCACCAAAAGCATGAGCTACCAGGTGGTCGATGGCGATGAAGTGGAAACCTACGACTTCCGCGTACTCGGCGAAGAAGTGGTGCGCACCAAGGCCGGCCTGATCGATGCGATCAAGGTCGAGCGCGTGCGCGACCCGACGCAAAGCAGCCGCAAGACCATCCTCTGGTTTGCCAAGGACTGGAACTTCCTGCTGGTGCGCCTGCATCAGGTCGAGAAAGACGGCAAGGAATACCAAATCATGCTCAAGGAAGGCACAGTCGACGGCAAAGCTGTTCTAGGCCGCAAGGACTGAGTTAAATCGATGTAAAAAGCCGAGCTAAGTGCTCGGCTTTTTATTGGGCTGATTCCAGCAAGGCTGGGCCGAGCGGTGCTCAACCCAGGCCATCACCACATCAGATCGTCCGGCACCTGATAAGCCGCGTACGGATCATCAGCATCCGGGGCTTCGGTCGGGGTATTGAGCAGCACCACACGTTGCGGGTCGCGCTCTTGGATCTTCAACGCGGCTTCGCGCGGGATCACTTCGTAGCCACCGCCGTGACGGACGATGGCCAACGAACCACTGCTGAGTTTGTTGCGCATCAGGCTGTTGACCGACAGGCGCTTAACCTTCTTGTCATCGACGAAGTTGTAGTAGTCCTCGGTGGTCAGCTTGGGTAGGCGCGACACCTCGATCAGCTGCTTGATCTGCGCGGCACGGGCCTTCTGCTCAATCTTCTCCTGCTGCTGACGGTTCAGCTCCTGGTCGCGCGCGGCCTTCTCGGCCATGGCCTGCTGAGCGGCGAGCTTTTGCGATTCGTCCTTCTCGACCTGACCTTTATGCACCAGGCGCTGCTGTTTCTGCTGCTGCTTGCCGGCCTGCTTGGCCTGCTTTTCGTTGACCAGCCCGGCTTTAAGCAACTGATCGCGTAGTGAGAGAGCCATAACCTACCTTTCCAACCTTCAATATTAAGTGGGCGTACCCAGCGCAATCGTGACGCGTTATTCGTAGGGTGGATGACGCGTAACCCATCCACCGTGTCCCTGGCAGTGGTGGATGAAAAGAGCGTCATCCACCCTAAGGGCTCAGCAACTCGGGGTTTGCTTTTCCAGCTTCTTGGCTTCGCCCCAGAGCGCGTCCAATTCATCCAGGGCGCAATCTTCCATGTTGCGCCCCGCTTCACGCAATGCCTGTTCGATAAAACGAAAGCGCCGCTCGAACTTGCCATTGGCCGCGCGCAAGGCAGTTTCCGGATCGACTTTCAGATGCCGCGCCAGGTTGCTGACCACAAACAGCAGATCACCGATCTCCTCGCTAATCGCTTCAGGGTCGTTCTCGCTCATGGCTTCGAGCACTTCATCCAGCTCTTCGCGCACCTTGTCGACCACCGGCAAGGCCTCGGGCCAGTCGAAACCGACCTGGGCGGCGCGCTTTTGCAATTTGATCGCCCGACTTAGCGACGGTAGCGCCGTGGGCACATCATCAAGCAGCGAAAGTTGCTCGGGGGCTGCGGCCTTCTCGGCGCGCTCTTCGGCCTTGATCTCTTCCCAGCGCTGCTTAACGGCGGCCTCTTCCAGCTTGGCCACATCCACAGCGCCATACAGATCGCCATCGGGGAACACATGGGGATGGCGGCGAATCAGCTTGCTGGTGATGCCATCAACCACCTGGGCAAACTCGAAGCGCCCTTCTTCTCGCGCCAACTGACTGTAATACACCACCTGAAACAGCAGATCGCCCAGCTCACCGGGCAGATGATCGAAGTCGCCGCGCTCGATGGCATCGGCCACCTCGTAGGCCTCTTCAATGGTGTGCGGCACGATGGTCGCGTAGTTCTGCTTGAGGTCCCACGGGCAGCCATGCTGCGGGTCGCGCAGCCGGGCCATCAGGTGCAGCAGGTCGTCGAGTTGGTACATAAGATTCCTTTACCTACGTAGCCCGGATGCAATCCGGGAATGCCTGTACGCAATTCCCCGGATTGCATCCGGGCTACGGTATTGAGACTTAACTGACCCGGTGGCGACGCGCTTCAATAATGTTGGGCAGCTGAGAAATACGCCCCAGCAGCCGGCCCAGCGCATCCAGGCCGGGAATCTCCACAGTGATCGACATGGACGCGGTGTTGTCGTCCTTGTTCGAGCGGGTATTCACCGCCAGCACATTGAGCTTCTCGTTGAGCAGCACCTGGGTCACGTCACGCAGCAGACCGGAGCGGTCGTAGGCCTTAATGACGATTTCCACCGGGTAGGTCTGCACCGGCACCGGCCCCCAGTTGACCTGGATAATCCGCTCCGGCTCGCGCCCAGCCAGTTGCAGCACCGAGGCGCAATCCTGACGGTGAATGCTCACACCACGGCCCTGGGTGATATAACCGACAATCGGGTCGCCCGGCAGCGGCTGGCAGCAACCGGCCATCTGCGTCAGCAGGTTGCCGACGCCCTGAATCTGGATATCACCACGTTTGCCCGGCTTGAAGCCCAGCGCCTTGCGCGGGATCAGCTCCAGCTGCTCGTTGACCCGGTCCGGCTCGACCAGCTGCTGGGCCAGGTTGACCAGTTGTGCCAGACGCAGGTCGCCGGCACCGAGGGAGGCGAACAGGTCCTCGCTGGTCTTCATGTTGGCCTTCTCGGCCAGTTTTTCGAAGTCCACATGCGGCAGCGCCAGGCGCTGCAGTTCGCGCTCCAACTGGACCTTGCCGGCCGCGACGTTCTGATCGCGGTCCTGCAGCTTGAACCAGTGGACGATCTTCGCCCGCGCCCGCGAGGTGGTGACGTAACCGAGGTTGGAGTTCAGCCAGTCGCGGCTCGGAGTGCCGTGCTTACTGGTGATGATCTCCACCTGTTCACCGGTCTGCAGGCTGTAGTTGAGCGGCACGATCCGCCCGTTGATCTTCGCGCCACGGCAGTTATGGCCGATTTCGGTGTGTACGCGGTAGGCAAAATCCAGCGGCGTGGCGCCCTTGGGCAGGTCGATGGCGTGACCGTCCGGGGTAAACACATAGACCCGGTCCGGCTCGATATCCACGCGCAGCTGTTCGGCCAGACCGCCGATATCGCCAAGCTCTTCGTGCCACTCGAGCACCTGACGCAGCCAGGAAATCTTCTCTTCGTAATGGTTGGAGCTGGCTTTGACGTCGGTGCCCTTGTAGCGCCAGTGCGCGCACACGCCCAGTTCGGCTTCCTCGTGCATGGCCTGGGTGCGGATCTGCACTTCCAGCACCTTGCCTTCTGGACCGAGTACGGCGGTATGCAGCGAGCGGTAGCCGTTTTCCTTGGGGTTGGCGATGTAGTCGTCAAATTCCTTGGGAATGTGCCGCCACAGGGTATGGACGATACCCAGGGCGGTGTAGCAATCGCGCACTTCCGGCACCAGCACGCGCACTGCGCGCACGTCGTAGATCTGGCTGAACTGCAGGCCCTTGCGCTGCATTTTGCGCCAGATCGAATAGATGTGTTTGGCTCGCCCGCTGATATCGGCCTTGACCCCGGTGGCCTCCAGCTCGGTGCGCAACTGGCCCATCACTTCATTGATGTAGTGCTCGCGATCCAGCCGGCGCTCGTGCAGCAGCTTGGCGATCTGCTTGTACTGCTCAGGCTCCAGGTAGCGGAAGGACAGGTCCTCCAGCTCCCACTTGATATGGCCAATGCCCAGGCGATGGGCCAACGGTGCGTAGATGTCGAACACCTCGCGGGCCACGCGCTGACGCTTCTCGTCATCGGCTTCTTTTACCGCTCGGATCGCGCAGGTGCGCTCTGCCAGCTTGATCAGTGCTACGCGCACGTCATCGACCATCGCCACGAGCATCTTGCGCAGGTTTTCCACCTGCGCCTGGGAGCCGAGCACCAGGGAGTCTCGCGGATTCAAGGAAGCGCTAATCGCCGCCATGCGTAACACGCCTTCCACCAGCTTGGCCACCACCGGGCCGAAACGCTGATGCACCAGCGCCAAGGGCACTTTGCCTTCGCGCACGCAGCGGTAGATCACAGCGGCGACTAGGGAGTCCTGATCGAGCTTGAGGTCGGCGAGAATTTCGGCGATTTCCAGACCAGAGCGGAAACTCGACGCGCCTTCGGTCCATAGATTTTTTGCGGCATTGGCCTGCTGCTCGGCCTCGCGGGCGAACTCGCAGGCCTCGCGCAGGGCTTCGCGATCCAGTGCCGGATCGACACTCAGTACATGCCCGAGCCAGGCTTCAAGGTTGATGCTGCCGTCGTCGTTGATCGGCTGATGCGCTCTGACCTGAACCATCTTGCTTACCTTCCCTACGGTGCGCAGCATGCACACCGAACAGTCGCCACCTTCTATGAGGCGGTCGGTTTAACCACTTAAGGCGCACTCCCTGCGCGCCCCTGCAGCGCCGGGATACGGCGCTTCTATCTACTGCCTAACAAACAGCGCCATCGCTTCGACGTGCGCGGTTTGCGGAAACATATCGAGGATACCGGCACGTTCCAGCCGATACCCCTGCGCCAGCAACTCGGCGCTGTCGCGGGCCAGGGTCGTCGGGTTGCACGACACGTACAGCACCCGCTTGACGCCCAACGCCGTCATTTGCTTGACCACCTGCAGCGCGCCATCACGCGGCGGGTCCAGCAGCACGGCAGCGAAACCGCCCTGGGCCCAGCTCGCATCGACCAGCGGGTTGGACAGGTCGGCCTGAAAAAAGTGCGCATTGCCCAGGCCATTGCTCGCAGCATTTTCAGCGGCGCGCTCGACCATGGTTTGCACGCCCTCCACCGCCACCAGTTCCCGCACCCGCTGGGCCAATGGCAAGGCGAAATTACCGAGGCCGCAAAACAGATCCAGCACCCGCTCATCGGCCTGCGGCGCTAGCCAATCCAGCGCCTGCGCGACCATGGCGTCGTTCACCGGCTGGTTGACCTGGACAAAATCGCCGGGCCGATACGCCAGATCGAGAGCAAACGCATCCAGGCGATAACTCAGCTGCTGCGCTGGCTCAAACGGCTGCGGCTCCGCCGTGCCGTGCAACCACAGCTGCGCCCTCTGCGCAGTGCAGAACACCTGCAAACGAGCCAGGTCCGCCTCACTCAATGCAGCGGTATGCCTTATCAGCACAGCACTGCTGCTGCCACTGAACAACTCGACATGACCAATGGCCTGGGGTTTATCCAGCTCACGCAACACCTGCGGTAACGCACGCAGGATCGGCTGCAAGGGTTGTACCAGCACCGGGCAATCGCTGATGGCGATGATGTCCTGGCTCGCGGCAGCGCGAAAACCAACGTCCAGGCGCTTGGCCTTGTTGTCCCAGCGCACGGCGATACGCGCGCGGCGACGATAGCCCAGCTCCGGGCCGACCAGTGGCGCGGCCCACTCTTGCGGATCAAGATTGGCCAAGCGGCTGAGCTGCTCGGCGAGCATGCGCTGTTTCAGGGCAAGCTGATCGGCATGGGGCATATGCTGCAGGCTGCAGCCGCCACAGACCTTGGCATGTGCGCAGGCCTCGTCACGCCGCTCGGCACTGGCCGTGAGAATGCGCTCAACCCGCGCCTCGACCACCTTGCCGTGGGCACCCAGCACCCGCGCTTCGATTTGCTCGCCGGCCAGCGCACCGCTGACAAACCAGGTACGCCCCTCGCTAAAAGCGATACCCCGGCCATCATTGGCCAGGCGCTCGATGGTGAGCTTCTGCTTCTTGCCCACTGGCACCTGCGGCGCCCGGGAACCACCGCTGGGTTGAAAGCGCAGACCGCCGTCTTTCTTGGCCATCAGTTGCTTTTGCCATCAGAGCTGGGGGCGTCGTAAACGCCACTGGACAGGTAACGGTCGCCACGGTCGCAGATGATTGCCACCATCACCGCGTTTTCGACTTCCTGAGACAGGCGCAGCATCGCCGCCACCGAACCGCCAGAGGACACCCCGCAGAAGATGCCTTCTTCACGCGCCAGGCGGCGCATCACGTCTTCAGCTTCCTGCTGGCCCATGTCAATAATGCGATCCACCCGCTCGGCCTGATAAATCTTCGGCAGGTACTCCTGCGGCCAGCGGCGGATGCCGGGAATCGCCGCGCCTTCCATCGGCTGCAGACCGACGATCTGCACGTCGGGCTTCTGCTCTTTCAGGAAGCGCGACACGCCCATGATGGTCCCGGTGGTGCCCATCGAGCTGATGAAATGAGTGATCTGCCCGCCCGTCTGCTGCCAGATTTCCGGGCCGGTGCTGGTGTAGTGAGCAATCGGGTTGTCGCCGTTGGCGAACTGATCGAGCACCTTGCCCTTGCCGTCAGCCTGCATCTGCAAGGCCAGGTCGCGCGCTTCTTCCATGCCGCCCACCAGAATCAGCTGCGCGCCGTAGGCAGTCATCGCGGCCTTGCGCTCAGCGGTGGAGTTGTCCGGCATGATCAGGATCATCCGGTAACCCTTGATTGCCGCCGCCATGGCCAGGGCGATGCCGGTGTTGCCGCTAGTGGCTTCGATCAACACATCACCGGGCTGGATGTCGCCGCGCTGCTCGGCGCGGGTAATCATCGACAACGCCGGGCGGTCCTTTACCGAACCGGCCGGGTTGTTGCCTTCCAGCTTCAACAGCAAGGTGTTGCTGGTGTTACCCGGCAGGCGCTGCAAACGCACCAGCGGGGTGTTGCCGATGCAATCGGCGATGGTTGGGTAATGCGGGCTCATGGCGAACGAGATGATCCAGAAGCAAAGAAGGTCGTCATGATAACGGCAAACCTCGCCCGGCCATATCGGCTAACACGTATAGAAATCGCTTGATTCAAATGGCCAACAGGTAGGCCGCGCCCCACACCGGCAACCCAGCCAACGGCCAATACACCGCCAGCCGTGGCGTATAGGGCAGCAGCCAGGCCAGTAGAAGGCCGCTCAATGACAGCAGCCCAAGCCAGCCAACCGGCCCCATCGCCCAACCCCAGGCCTGTGCGCTGGCCCAGAGGCTCGCGATCAGCAGCAACCAGCCGGCCAGGCGCAGAACACGCCGCAACCCCAAGGTCGGCGCCCTGCCCCAGACCTGCTTGTAGTGCCGCTCCAGCCCCTGACACAGCGCCAGCATGCTGCTGTAGGCCAGCAAGAGACTGCCCAAGAATGCCGTCATCATCTCAATTCACCTGCGCCTGTGCGTGCCGCACCCGCCGCTCGCTGTGTTGCACCTGTGGCTGATGCAAACGCCAAACACTCCAGGCCAGCAGCAGGCCCAGTGCCACCACCGTCACCTCCAGCCACAGGCGCATGCTGTCGCCCCAGGCCTGGCCGTCACTGAATACACTGAGCAGCGGTAAGCCTAGGCACAGCACCGCAGCCAGGCTCAGCTGCTCACGCCAGGCCTGCAGGCGCGGGCGCAGCCAGGCGTGCAGCACGCTCAGCAGCCAGAGCGCAAAGAAGCCGCGTACTTCCCAACCGGCACGCTGCGCCAGCTCAACCGGTAACAAGCGGTTGAGCCATAGCAGGCCGATACAGGCCACGACCAGACCGGCAATCGTCGCCACGTTAAGGCTTTCCACCAGGCGATAGAGCTGTTGCCCCAGGGGGCTTTCACTGGCGTATTTACGCCGCCGCTTGACGGTAAACAGCACCAGCCCTGTGGCGATCATCGCGCTGCTGAGCAAGCCGCAGACGAAGTACAACCAGCGCATCGGGTAGCCGCCAAACTGCGCAAAGTGCAGGCCAAACATCACCCGTTGCGCCAGCACGCTGGGGCGCAGCTCCGGCGGCCCGGCCAGCAGCTCACCGGTGACACCGTCAAACACCATGTTGTGGCCCTTGGTCAGGGCAATGCGGTTACCCAGCACCCGGCGCATTTCGATATGCGCATCACTGCGCCCAGGGTGCTCGATCACCACACCGCTCAGTGGCCCCATACGTGCTTCGGCCTGAGCCAATAGCGGAGCCAGCGCCGTCAGCGGCGCCGGGTGAGTCGGCGCCTGATGCGGCTCCTCCATAACGTCGATGTGTTCGCGGTAAAACGCCGCGAAATCGCCTTTGTAGAGGCTGTCCAGCGCCGCCGGCATATAGATCAGGGCAAAGATCAACAAGCCGGTGTAGGTGATCATCAGGTGAAACGGCAACAGCAACACTGCACTGGCGTTGTGTGCGTCCAGCCAGGAGCGCTGGCCCTTGTTCGGGCGGAAGGTAAAAAACTCCTTGAAGAATTTCTTGTGAATGATGATGCCGCTGATCAGCGCCACCAGCATGGCCATCGCCGCCAACCCGACAATCCAGATCCCCGGATTGCGTGGCATGCTCAGGCTGTAGTGGAAACGAAAGAAAAATGTCCCGCCGGCCGTGTCGCGCACCACCAAGGGCTCACCGGTGAGTGGGTCCAGGTACGTGCTGATGCCCGAACGCCGGTCGCCCGCTGTCACCCGCAGGGCAGGCATGCGCTCGCTGGGCAGGCTGATGTTCCAGGCGCTGGCATCGGCATGCTGGCGTTGCAGATAAGCCACCGCATGCTCGACAGCCTGAGCGTTGCTGACCGACGTCTGCTGGATCTCCGGCTGCATCCAGTGATCGATCTCCTGATCGAACACCGCCAGGCTGCCGGTGAGAAAGATGGCGAACAGCAGCCAGCCGAACAGCAGGCCGCCCCAAGTGTGCAGCCAGGCCATGGATTGGGTCAGGGTCTGTTTCATGCCAGGCGCTCCAGCAGGTGTGGCCAGAAGCCGATCAGCGCCAGCGGCGCTGCGGCGGGCACTACCGCCCAGGCGCGCCAGGCGCTGCGTGCGGCAAACGCCCAGAGAATCGCCAGGGTGTAAACGGTGAATGACAGCAAGCTGGCGATCAGCAGCGCATCCACCCGATCCAGCGGCAACAGCTGCGCCAACGCGGCAGTCAATGCGTAGGTGAACACATAGCCGCCCAGCAGCCCGGCCAAAACCCGTGAACAGATCGGCCACGCCTGGGTTGTTCCTGCGGCCTTACTCATCGCTTCCCTCCTGCGCCAAACCAGCCGCCATGCGCAGTGCCGGCCGCAAGGACGCGGCCAGCATCGGCCCATGGCCCAAGCCGGAAAATTCCTGATACTGCACCTGCATACCCGGCCAGCGTGCCAGGCGTTCGGCCATCTGCCGCGCGGCGTCGGCCGGAACCGCGGCCATGGCCTTGCGTCGTTGCTCCAGCAGCGCCGGATCGACTCCGGGTCGGGCGTTGCCGGGCAGGCCTTCATCACTGCCGCGCACGACCAACAGCTGGGCAGTGGCCCCGGCAAAGTCACGCTCAGTCTCCAGCAACAACCCGGACTGCCACCACAGCGACGGGCTGGCGGCGATGTAGCGGCTAAAGCTGGCCGGCTGGGTGAACAAGGTATTGAGCACGAACAGCCCGCCGAACGAATGCCCCCAGAGCGCCTGTTGCGCCGGATCAACCGGCTGCAGCGCGGCCACCTGCGGCTTGATGCGCTGCTCCAGCAACGCCAGAAAGGCTGCGGCACCGCCACCCTGTACCCCATTGAACGCCTGCATCGGCTGACCATCGCGGCGCGCCGGGGTGTAGTCGAGGGTGCGCGCTGGCACATTGAAGGGCCGCTCACCGGCATGCCCGATAAACACCAGCAGCGGCGGCGTGCCCGCCTCCAGTTCGGCCAGCCATTGCGCCTTCAGCGCCGCCAGCGCGGCATGGCCATCAAGCAGATAAAGCACCGGGAAACCGCTGGCAGGGGCTGCACGCGCCGGCACCAGCAGTTGCACCTGATAGCTGCGCTGGGCATCTGCCGACTGCACCTGGAACGGCGCAAGCCGTTGGTAACCGGGATAGTCAGCAGCGCTCGCCACGCTCAGCCAGGGCAGGCAGAACAACCACAACCAGCAGCGCTTCATGGCACGACCCCCAGCACTTGCCAGCTGGGCAAGGTGCGCTGCTCGAAGTGCAGCAGGCGCTTGGCCGCCTGCTGCACGGCAACACCGTGACGGCGCAACAGCGCCTGAGTGGTTTCACTCAGCAGGCTGCCGCGTAACTGCGGATGCTCCAGCAGCACGCGGGCGGCGGCCATCTCCAGCGTATCTGCCGGCACACTCGCACCCAGACTCGGTGCGGCCAGGTGCGCGTAGCCCTCACCTCGTAAGGCCCCTTCGGCCAGCAGACGGTTAAGCGCCTGACAGCGGGTGACATCCACCGGCGCATGCAGCAACGGATGGGCATAACCCGCCCACATCAACAGCTGCAGGGCGCCGCTGAGCTGGCCAACCTGCGCCGCCAGGGTGGGTCGCCGCGCCAGTTCGGCAAAGCTCCGCGGCCCCTCGCCAAGGGCCTGCAGCAGTGGCTGATACAACTCGGCAGTGCCCTGCAGCGGGCCAATGCGCGTTGAAAACTCCACCGCGCCCGGTGCCGGCGCGGCGGGCAACAGTGCCCAGCAGCTGTCCAGCAAGGCGTGCCGATGCGCCGTGGCCGACAGGGCCTGATCGCCGCGTTGGTACAGGTCACTGCGCTGGGCCTGGTTGCGTGCCAGGTCCTTGGCGGTTTCCCGCAGAGCCGGGTCACTCAGGCCCTGAATCGCGGCCAGGCAGTTACCGGGCAACGACAGTGCATCGATGTTTTCCAGTGGAATGGCGCTGCCGATCAGTTGACAGCCAAGACGAGCAAAATCTGCCATGACATCGGCCACCGGCAACGGTTGCCAGTGTTCGCACAGTAGTTCATGGGCCAGGTAATCCAGCCCCTGTTCGGCACTGCGCGCCAGCAGCCGAGCCATCTCAGACTGCTCGACAAAATAACCAGCGCCGCCTTGTTGCAAGGCCTGCAATGCGTTCAGCGCCGCCTGCACACGCTGCGACGGTGAACCTTCGCTGTGTTGCGCGTGTTGCCAGATAAACCGCTGAGCCGCTGCCAACGGCGCCATGCCGGGCTGACACATATAACCCAGGCACAGCAGTCCATTGGCGTTGAGGCGCTCCTCGACAAAGCCACGGATGGCCGCACGCTGCGCGGGCGCCACCCAGCTGTACACGCCATGGGCGACGATAAAGTCGTAACCCTCGCCCGGTTGCCCGAGCAGCTCGGTGAACTCGGCCTGCACAAACTCGATATTGCTCAGCTGCGCAGCCGCCGCCAGACGCCGGCCATGCTCGATGTGCTGCGGGTTGAAGTCCACCGCCACGAACTGCCCCGCCGGGTTGCTGGCCGCCAACAACAGACTGTTCAGGCCCTGTCCGCAGCCCAGTTCGCAGTAGCGAAAGCCCGCCTGCAGGTTGCCAGCGCGCTGACCGAGGGCCGTCTGCAGCGCCACCAGCCAGCTGGGCGCCAACTGCGGCTGCACATGATGGGGATAGGGCAACTCGGCCAGATATCCCTGATTCCACACTTGCATTGAGCGTTTTCCTGCACTGAAAAGGCTCCGCCAGGACACGCCTGGCGGAGCCGAAACCCGCCGTAGCAACGGGTAAGGAGCACGATGACCTAGAAGGATGCGGTAACCGAGGCGAAGTAGGCACGCCCAGCTTCGTTGTAGGTGTTGGCCCCGGCTTCGGTGGCGTTGCCTTCGCGGTAGATGCGTTTGTCGAACAGGTTGTTGATGCCCATGCGCACGCTGTACTGCTCATTGAAGGCATAGCCGGCACTGATGCCCATCAGGCCGTAGGGGTCGATATCCTTCTGCGCCTGACTGTCGATCGCCACGTTGCGCCGGGCGTTGTAGCTGGGGGATTCCTGGGTGCCGTAATAGGTGCCGCTGACCTGCAGCGACAGCTTCTCGGTGGCGGCCCAGTCCAGGCTGGTGTTGACGGTGTACTCGGGGATGATGCTCAGCGGCTCGCCGCTGTCCTTGTCTTCGGACTCGATCATGTAGGTGAAATTGGTGTTCCACTCCAGCGTCGGGCTAAGGGTGACGAACAGGTTGCCCTCAACCCCCTCAACCACCGCCTTACCGGAGTTTTCCCAGTTCTGCACACGACGACCGTTGCTCAAACGAAACGCCGCATCGTTGCTGGAAACGATTTTGTTCTTGTAGTCATTGCGGAAGTAGGTCGCGCTGGTACGCCAGGTGCCTTTATCAAAGGCCAGGCCGATTTCCTTGTTGATACTGGTTTCCGGCTCCAGATCCGGATTGCCGATCAGGTAGCAGCCACCGGCGTTGGCTTCTGCCGCGTTACAACCAAAGCCCATGCTGTAGAGCAGGTAGTTGGGGTTGGACTGATACAGGTTGGGGGTTTTGTAGGCCCGCGCAATACCGCCCTTGAGAGTCAGCTCATCGGTCAGCTTGTGGGAGGCGTTGAGGCTCGGGCTCCAGTTACCGCCGAACTCTTCATGGTCGTCGTAGCGCAGACCCGGGGTAACGATAGTGCGCGCGCCAAGCTCAATATTGTCCTCGGCGAACAGGGCAAAGCTGTGCGCGGTGGTCTTGGTCTGGCTGCGGTCAAAACCAGGAACTGCCGGCACACCACCGACACCTGGGTCCCAGGTTTGCGCACGCAGGGAGCCTGGGTCATTCAGGCTTTCGTAGAGGTACTCACCACCCAGGGTCAGCACCTGCGGCGCGCCCATCTCCAGCGGCAAGTTGACCTCGGCATTGGCGCGGGTGTTACGCAGACGAGACATAAACACCCCAGCACCCTCTGCCGGCGCGCCCTCGCCGCCCCCGGCCAGGCCTTCATTGAGGCGCTCGTTACGGGTGTAGTCATAGGCCAGCGAGGCGGTGGAGCTGCCCCAGTCGTACTCGCCGTTATGCGTCAAGGCATAGCTGCTGCGCTGGATGATGTTGGTTTCCTTGCCATACAGCTGGTTCACGAACGCACCACCACCGTTGAGCATGGTGTCACCGGCGTAGATGTTGCCCTGACGGCTGTAGGTGGCTTCCAGATCCAGGCTGTGGTCCGGGTTCAGCTGCCAGCTGAGCAAGCCGCTGATGTCCTTGTTACGTACGCCTTCACGGCCCGCCACCAGGGTATCGGCACCCACCTGACGTTCGGCGTTGATGTCGGCATCGTCAGCATTGGTCTTGTTGGCGCCGCCATACAGGCGGAAGGCCAGGCTGTCGTTCAGCGCACCGCTGAGGTTGAAATTGGCACGCTGACCGGCGCCCTCGGCATCGTCTTCCGGCTGGATTGCATACAGGGTGACCGAACCACGCAGCTGCTCGGTCGGCCGCTTGGTGATGATGTTCACCACCCCGCCCATAGCCCCCGAGCCATAGCGCGCAGCGGCCGGGCCACGCAGAATTTCGATACGCTCGACTTCTTCAGCCGGCACCCAGTTGGTTTCACCACGGGTATCACGATCACCCGTCCAGCCATAACGCACGGCGTTGCGTGAGCTGGACGGACGGCCATCGATAAGAATCAGGGTGTTTTCCGGGCCCATGCCGCGCAAGTCGATCTGGCGGTTGTTGCCCCGGCTGCCGCTGGTGCTGTTGCCGGTCAGGTTGACCCCAGGCTCGCGGCGAATCACATCGGAAAGGTCATTGGCCGGCGGGCGCTTCTTGATGTCCTCGGCAGTAATGATCGACACACCCGGCGCCTGCTTGAGCTCCTGCTTGGCGGTGACCACGGCATCCTTGAGCTTGATGGCATCGGCGGGTTCGGCGGTTGCGCTCAGGGCATCCACCTCGGCATCTACCACGTCAGCGGCAAACAGCGTGCAAGGGGAAAGACTGGCCGCAACGATGGCCAACGACAGATGACTGAGCTTGAATCGCGACTGCATGAACACCCTCTCCTGTGGCGAATGGTCCGCATACAGATTCAAGGGCTGGCAGCCACATGCTGCGCCAGCCCGACCGGTACGCGGGAACGGCGCAGATGCTACTTATTCTTATTTGAGAGTAAAGTTCATTTACAATCTATACACTTTTCAATCGAAAATTCAGGCGCAGGCCTTCCCCCGTGTTCTCGGCCCACATCGCCCCGCCCTGCATCTGCATGGCACCTCGGGCAATCGCCAGGCCCAGACCAAAGCCATCACCACCGGGCCGGGCCGCCGACAGGCGAATAAAGGGCAAGAACATCTGCTCCAGCTCCGTGGCCGCCACGCCGCCGCCCTGATCCTCCAGCCAGAACAGCCAATCACCTTGCTCCAGGCGCCCATCCAGGCTGATCAGCGCGCCGGGGGGTGAATGCCGAATGGCATTGCGCAAGCCATTCTCCAGCGCCTGCGCCAGCCCATTGAGATGCCCGCGCACACAGCAGTCCTCAGGTAACCGGCAACGCAACTGGGCCTGCGGCCAGCCGCTTTCAAAGCAGGCATCCTCAACCAGCAACGCCCACAGTGATGGCAGGCTGATCGGTTCCAGCGGCGGTTGCGGACGCTCGGTACCCAGCCAGATCAGCTCCAGGGTGTCATCGACCAGGCGCTGCATGCCGCCGACTTCACGCTCCAGGCGCTGGCGCAGCTGCTCGGCATCCAGGCCACTTTCACAGGCCACCCGCAAACGGCTCAGGGGCGTGCGCAATTCATGGGAAAGATCGCGCAGTAGCTGACGTTGCAGGCTGAGCATGCCCTGCAGGCGCTCGGCCATATGGTCAAAAGCGCGGCCCAGCTCGCCCAGCTCATCCTGACGGGCACTGATCTGGCTTGCCATACGCACACTCAGCTGCTCTCCGCGCAGGGCGTTGGCCTGCTCACGCAGGTGCTGCAACGGGGTAATCAGCAGGCGATACAGCAAGGCACAGAGCAGCAGCGCCAGCCCACAGGGCAGCAGGCCGTGCACCAGCAGCTGGGCGTGCCAGGTAAAACCTTCCGGCAGGAAACGCTCCGGTAACTCGATCACCAGCTGACCGTCCAGTGGCTGCTGCGGAAATGGCAAGGCAATCACCGGCAGGCCACTGGCGCGCTTGCTCATCGGCCAGTCGATATGGCGCATGGCCGTAAGCCGCTCGGTTTCTGTCAGGCTCAAGGTCCGCGTGCCAAGGGCGCGCAAATCGCGGCCAAGCACCGTCAGCCAGACTGACTCGCGCTGCTGCATCTGCGTCTGCCAGCGCTCGACGCCTTCGGCACCGCCGCTGCGCCAGGCCTGCTCGGCTTCAGCGGCATAGTCGAGCAGTTGCTGCTGCGCCGCCTCGCTGAGCAGATAACCGCGAAACTCGATGCGCCCACCCCAGGACCAACTGACCCAGATGATCAGCAGGCAGAAGGCCATAACCAGCAAAGCCAGCCGCCAGAACAGAGAGTGACGCCCAGGCATGCCTCAGACGCCCTCACGGGTAAACAGGTAGCCCTTGCCCCACACGGTTTCCAGGCGCCCAGCCGTGTAACCAAGGGCCAGCAACTTGCGCCGGATATGGCTGATATGCATATCCAAGCTGCGGTCGTGCCGCGAATAAGCGCGGCGTAGCACCTGCTGATAGAGGAAGGCTTTGGTCATCAACCCTTCCGGATGGCGCACGAACAGCTCAAGCAGGCGAAACTCGGTCTGGGTCAGATCAGCCCATTGGCCGCGCAGGCACACATCTGTGCGCGAATCGTCAAACTGCAACTGCGGATCCAGCCCCGGCGCAGTAAATTCACGCCGCTCATAAGCCACCCGGCGCAGCACCGCCTCGATACGCACTTTCAGTTCATCCATGCTGAAGGGCTTGGGCAGGTAGTCATCCGCGCCCTGGCTGAAACCGGCAATCCGGTCCTGCTCGCCGCCCAACGCCGACATCAGAATCACCGGCACGCCGCGCTGCTCACGCAGGCTCTGCAATACCTGCAGGCCGCTGATGCCAGGCAGCAGAATGTCCATCAGGACCAAATCGAAGTCGCCCTCGGCCGCCAGCCGCAGCCCTTCACGGCCATCACCGCTGAGACTGACGCTGTAGCCGCTGTCCTGCAGATGCTGCTGCAGATGGCTGGCCAGCAGCGGATCATCTTCAACCGCAAGAATCCGCGCGGTTGGAAGGTTACAAGTGAGCACGAGCAATTCACCGATTCAAATGAGAATAATTCTACCTACTAACCGCACCACACTCACCTACAGATTCTCACCGGCTGAATCGCTACACTGCCAAAACATCACCCAAGGAGGCAGCGCGTGTTAAAGGATTTAGGCATCAAAGGCCGTGTGCTCATGCTCACCCTGTTGCCCACCAGCTTGTTGGCGCTGGTGTTGGGCGGCTATTTCACCTGGGTGCAGTTGTCCGGTTTGCAGGGGCAACTGTTGCAACGTGGACAGATGATCATCGAACAGCTCGCGCCATTGGCCGCACCGGCGCTGCATGCCGGTGACAGCGAAGTGCTGCAGCGCATTGCCAGCCAGGCACTCGATCAGCCGGATGTGCGCGCCGTGAGTTTCCTCGCCGCCGAACGCAACACCCTGGCCCACGCCGGGCCCAGCATGCTCAACCCCTCGCCGGCAGCTGGCGAGTCGCAACCCGCACAGAACAGCAACCAGAACGCCACGCGTTTTCTGTTGCCGGTGTATCAGCAGCACCTGAGCCTGACCGGCAAGACCACTGAAGAACCAAGCACGCGGTTGCTGGGCTGGGTCGAGCTGGAGCTGTCGCACCACAGCACCCTGCTCAGCGGCTACCGCAGCCTGCTGGCCAGCCTGCTGCTGATCGCCACCGGGCTGATGGTCACCGCCCTGCTCGCCGTGCGCATGAGCCGCACCATCAACGACCCGCTGCGGCAGATCAAACAGAGCGTCGCCCAGCTCAAGGACGGCCACCTGGAAACCCGCCTGCCGCCACTCGGCAGCCATGAGCTGGACGAGCTGGCCTCGGGCATCAATCGCATGGCCGAGTCGCTGCAGAATGCCCAGGAAGAATTGCAACACAGCGTCGACCAGGCCACCGAAGACGTACGGCAGAACCTGGAAACCATCGAAATTCAGAACATCGAGCTCGACCTGGCGCGTAAGGAAGCCCTGGAGGCCAGCCGGATCAAATCTGAATTCCTCGCCAATATGAGCCACGAGATCCGCACCCCGCTCAACGGCATCCTCGGCTTCACCAACCTGCTGCAGAAAAGCGAGCTGACCCCGCGCCAGCAGGATTATCTGGGCACCATCGAAAAATCCGCCGACAGCCTGCTGGCGATCATCAACGAGATTCTCGACTTCTCGAAGATCGAGGCCGGCAAGCTGGTGTTGGAAAATATCCCGTTCAACCTGCGCGACCTGCTGCAGGACACCCTGACCATCCTCGCCCCCGCCGCTCACGCCAAACAGCTGGAGTTGCTCAGCCTGGTCTACCGCGATACGCCGCTGTCGCTGATCGGCGACCCGCTGCGGCTCAAGCAGGTGCTAACCAACCTGGTGAGCAACGCGATCAAGTTCACTCGTGCCGGCACCATCGTCATTCGCGCCATGCTTGAAGACGAAAGCGCCGACCGCGCGCAGCTGCGCATCAGCGTGCAGGACACCGGTATCGGCCTGTCCGATGAAGACCTGCGCGAACTGTTCCAGGCCTTTAGCCAGGCCGACAATTCGCTCAGCCGTCAGGCCGGCGGCACCGGTCTGGGCCTGGTGATTTCCAAACGCCTGATCGAACAGATGGGCGGCGAGATCGGCGTCGACAGCACCCCCGAAGAGGGCTCGGAATTCTGGATCACCCTGAGCCTGCCCAAGGCCCGTGACGATGCCGAAGACCTGCCGCGACCACCGCTGCTCGGCCGCCGCGCGGCCGCCCTGGAACACCACGACCTGGCGCGCCAGGCCCTGCAACATCAACTGGAAGACTGCGGTCTGCAGGTCAGTGGCTTCGACAACCTCGACAGCCTGCTCAGCGCCGTGGCCGAAGCGCGACATAGCGCCCAGCCAATCGAGCTGGCGGTGCTCGGCGTCAGCACCCAGACCTTGCCACCGGAGCGCCTCGACCAGCGCATCTGGGAGCTCGAACGCCTGGCCTGCAAGACCCTGCTGCTGTGCCCCACCACCGAACAATCGCTGTACCACAGCCTGCTGCCGGATGCTTACAGCCAGCTGCAGGCCAAACCGGCCTGCACGCGCAAGCTGCAACGGGGCCTGGCCGAGCTGGTCAGCCCACGGCAGAACCGCGCAGAAAACAAACAAAGCGCCCCGAGCCGTCCACCGCTGATTCTCTGTGTCGACGACAACCCGGCCAACCTGCTGCTGGTGCAAACCCTGCTGGACGATATGGGCGCGCAGGTGAGCATCGCCAACAGCGGCTATGAGGCCGTGGAGAAAGCCGCCGAGCAGACGTTCGACCTGATCTTTATGGACGTACAGATGCCAGGCATGGACGGCCGCCAGGCCACCGAGGCAATTCGCCAACTGGAAAACGAGCGCAACCAGGGCCCGGTGCCGATTGTTGCGCTGACCGCCCACGCCCTCGCCAACGAGAAACGCGCCCTGCTGCAAAGCGGCCTGGACGACTACCTGACCAAGCCGATCAGCGAGCGTCAGCTGGCCCAGGTGGTACTCAAATGGACCGGCCTGGCCCTGCGCAACCAAAGCGATGAACACACCGGCATCAGCGCCACGCACAACAACCTCAGCGTGCTGGATGCCGACGAAGGCCTGCGTCTGGCTGCCGGCAAGGCGGACCTGGCCGCCGATATGCTGAGCATGCTGCTGGCCGGCCTGCCCGGCGACCGTCAGGCCATTCGCCAGGCGCGCGACAGTGGCGAACGCAATAGCCTGATCGAACGCGTGCACCGCCTGCACGGCGCCACCCGTTACTGCGGCGTGCCGCAGCTGCGCGCCGCCTGCCAGCGCAGCGAAACCCTGTTGAAACAGAACGATCCCGCCGCCCAGCAAGCTCTGGATGAGCTGGATGCCGCCATCGACCGGTTGGCGCGGCACGCCCAGGTCAGCGCTTGATTCAGGCGCTGCGAAGCCACACGCCAAGGAGCCCCATGCGCATCATCCTGTTCAGCAGCAAGCCTTACGACCAGCAGAGCTTTCGCGCTGCTGGTTTCCCGGACGACTGGCAGCTGAATTTTCAGGAAGCGCACCTGCGCCAGGACAGCGCCGGCCTAGCCGCCGGTTGTGAGGTGGTTTGCGCCTTTATCAATGACGACCTTAGCGCCCAAGTGCTGCAGCAACTGGCCGCCGGCGGTACACGGCTGATTGCCCTGCGCTCGGCTGGCTACAACCATGTCGACCTGCACACCGCGCACGCCCTCGGCCTGACAGTGGTGCGGGTGCCGGCTTATTCACCACACGCCGTCGCCGAACATGCCCTGGCGCTGATCATGACGCTCAACCGGCGCACTCACCGCGCCTTCAACCGCACCCGCGAGGGCGACTTTTCCCTGCACGGGCTGATCGGCTTCGACCTGCATGGCAAACAGGTCGGGATTATCGGCGCCGGGCAGATCGGTATGACCTTTGCGCGGATCATGGCCGGCTTCGGCTGCCAGCTGCTGATCCATGACCCGGTGCCTATCGCCGAGCTACCTGCCGGTGCACGGCAGGTGACGCTGGATCAGCTGCTTGAAAGCAGCGACATCATCAGCCTGCACTGCCCGCTCAATACCGCCACTCACCACCTGATCAACGCCGCGCGGTTGCAGCAGATGCAACGCGGCGTGATGTTGATCAATACCGGGCGCGGCGCCTTGATCGACACCCCGGCGCTGATCGGTGCGCTGAAAAGTGGGCAACTGGGCTACCTAGGGCTGGATGTTTATGAAGAAGAAGCCGAGCTGTTCTTCGAGGATTGCTCCGAACAGCCACTGCAGGATGATGTGCTGGCGCGCCTGCTGAGCTTCCCCAATGTGCTGATTACCGCACACCAGGGCTTTCTCACCCACGAAGCATTGGCCGCGATTGCCGGCACCACCCGCGATAACATCGCCGCCTGGCTGAGAAATGCGCCGATCAATCAGCTGCTTCCTGCCGCGTGATAGCATTTACGCCTATCTGGAGGATTCATGGCTGAACACGACTTTCGCTACAACCTGCTCAACCCCGAGCACACCCTGATTGAATGCCGCGCACTGGCACCGGGCCGTTACCAGGTGACCGGCAATGGCGGCTCGATCCAGAGCGGCGACACCCTGCTGGTCACCCTCAAGGGCAGCCGCGAACTGTCCATGCGCCTGCAGGCCGACAAGGTTCGTCACCTGATCAACCCGCGTGGCCAGTGGGTCGCCGTGGCCACCGGCCCGGCGTTCAAGGAGCTGGCGATCTTCAATTGGCAGGCCAACTGCGACAGCTGCAATGCGCAGCTGGACTTCGAATTCGCCGTCGACGCCGCCCTCGGCAAAAAGGCCCAGGCACCAGCCGCCGAAGCGCGAATCAAGGAACTGGGCTGGCAGTCGAAAAACGCCAAGCACCTGTGCCCGAAATGCATCAACAAGGAGGCCATATGAAACGCGTACTGACTATCAGCCTGCTGGCTGCCGGTCTTGCGGGTTGCGCCACATCCGCGCCGCAGCTGGAAACCGAGCACAGCTACCAAGTGGAATGGATCGGCGAACGCCCTCTGATCGACCGCAGCCACCTGACCCTCACCCTCGGTGACGATGGCCGCGCCTATGGCAACGCCGGCTGCAACCACTGGTTTGCCGGCTACACCTTGGAGGGCAACAAGCTCAGCTTCAGCGCCGCCGGCAGCACCCGCAAGATGTGCGCCCCGGCGCTGATGGAGCAGGAAGCGCGCTTTCTCGACAACCTGAGCAAGGTAGAACGCTGGGACTTCTCCGCCACCGAGCAGCTACAGCTGTGGCCCGCCGCAGGTAAGCCATTGCGTCTGTGGCCTGAGAGCAAATAAGAGCCCGTCTCGGATCTGCTACCCATGCGCAAATAAAAAGGGAGCCCGAAGGCTCCCTTTTTTGTTGCGGCTGAAACTCAGTGAATGATCTGGCTGAGGAACAGCTTGGTGCGCTCGTTCTGCGGGTTGGTGAAGAAGGCGTTGGGCTCGTTCTGTTCAACGATCTCGCCCTTGTCCATAAAGATCACCCGGTTCGCCACGGTGCGGGCAAAGCCCATTTCGTGGGTTACGCAGAGCATGGTCATGCCGTCTTCAGCCAGGCCGATCATGGTATCCAGCACTTCCTTGACCATTTCCGGATCGAGGGCCGAGGTCGGCTCGTCGAACAGCATGATCTTCGGCTTCATGCACAACGCACGGGCAATCGCCACACGCTGTTGCTGGCCGCCAGAAAGCTGACCTGGGTACTTGTTGGCCTGTTCCGGAATGCGCACACGCTCAAGAAAGTGCATGGCAATCTCTTCAGCCTGACGCTTGGGCATCTTGCGCACCCACATCGGCGCCAAGGTGCAGTTCTGCAGCACGGTCAGGTGCGGGAACAGGTTGAAGTGCTGGAACACCATGCCGACTTCGCGACGCACCGCTTCGATGTGCTTGAGGTCGTGGGTCAGCTCGGTGCCATCGACCACGATGCGCCCCTGCTGGTGTTCTTCCAGACGGTTGAGGCAGCGGATGGTGGTCGATTTGCCCGAGCCGGAAGGCCCGCACAACACGATACGCTCACCGGCCTGCACATTGAGGTTGATGTCTTTGAGCACATGGAACTGACCGTACCATTTGTGCACGCCCTGCATCTGGATCATGCCGTCAGCCGCTGCCGGCTGTTTGTTTGCTTCACTCATGCTTGCTTCATTCATGGCGTGGCTCCTAACGCTTGTGGCCGGTGTCCAGCTTGCGCTCCAGATGTTGGGAGTAGCGGGACATACCAAAACAGAAAATCCAGAAAATCAGCGCGGCGAACACATAGCCTTCAGTGGCCATGCCCAGCCAAGCCGGATCGGTGGTGGCTTGCTTGATGCTGTTGAGCAGGTCGAACAGGCCGATGATGATCACCAGGCTGGTGTCCTTGAACAGCGCAATAAAGGTGTTGACGATGCCGGGAATAACCAGCTTCAGGGCTTGCGGCAGAATCACCAGGCCCATCATCCGCCAGTAACCCAGGCCCATGGCCGCAGCGGCCTCGTACTGGCCCTTGGGAATCGCCTGCAGACCACCACGCACCACTTCGGCGATATAGGCCGACTGGAACAGGATCACCCCGATCAGCGCACGCATCAGCTTGTCGAAGGACAGGCCCTCAGGCAGGAACAGCGGCAGCATCACCGAGGACATAAACAGCACGGTGATCAACGGCACCCCGCGCCAGAACTCGATAAAGGTCACGCAGATCACGCGAATCGCCGGCATGTCCGAACGGCGCCCCAGCGCCAGCAGAATGCCCAGCGGCAAGGCGCCGGCAATACCGACAGCGGCGATCACCAGGGTCAGCATCAGACCGCCCCACTGGCTGGTCGACACGGTCGACAGACCGAAAAAGCCACCGTGCAGCAGCCAGTACGCCAGCACCGGGTAAACCACCAGGAAAGCCAGGCCATACATGGCCTTGCGCGGCATTTGCGGCACGAACAGCGGTGCAGCACCGATGATCGCCAACCACAGAGTCAGGTCAACGCGCCAGCGCAGCTCGCTCGGGTAGAAGCCGTACATAAACTGGCCGAAACGCTGCTGCACAAACACCCAGCAGGCCCCGCCGCTGGTGCAGTCGGCACGGGTGGTGCCGGTCCAGTCCGCATCGATCAACGCCCACTGAATCAGCGGCGGCACAATCAGCCACACCAGGTACGCGGCGAACAGCGTCAACAGGGTGTTGAACCAGCTGGAGAACAGGTTGGCGCGCAGCCAACCGACCACACCAACGCTGAGCGCGGGTGGCGGTAGATCAGGTTTGAAGGTATGAGTTTGCATGGCTGCTCCTTACCGCTCGATCAGCGCAATGCGCTTGTTGTACCAGTTCATCAGCATGGAAATGCTGATACTGATCGCCAGGTACACACTCATGGTGATGGCAATCACCTCGATCGCTTGCCCGGTCTGGTTGAGTACCGTACCGGCGAACAGCGAGACCATGTCCGGATAACCGATACCGGCGGCCAGCGAGGAGTTCTTCGCCAGGTTGAGGTATTGGCTGGTCAACGGCGGAATGATCACCCGCAGCGCTTGCGGAATGATCACCAGACGCAGGGTCTTGCCCGCTGGCAGGCCCAGCGAGCGCGCCGCTTCGGTCTGCCCGTGGCTGACGGCCATGATCCCGGAACGTACGTTCTCGGCAATAAAGGCGGCGGTGTAGATGGTCAACGCCAGGGTCAGCGCCATCAACTCAGGGATCAGCACCCAGCCGCCACGGAAGTTAAACCCGGTCAGTTCCGGCACGCTCCATTGCAGCGGGTTTCCCCCCAGCAGCACGGCCAGGCCAGGCAGAACCAGCAACAGCGGCACAGCGCCGAGGGATACCGGGAAGTACTTGCCGGTGGCCTCGAAACGCGCCTTCGACCAGCGCGACAGCAACACCACGCCAATGATCGCCACAATCACCGCACCGGCAAACAGACCAAAGCTGTCGGTCGGGCTTGGGGCCGGCATGTACAGGCCACGGCTATTGAGGAAGAACGTCTCGCCCATGCCCATGCTCTGCCGCGGTCCTGGCAGGGAGAGCATGACGGCGAAATACCAGAAGAAGATTTGCAGCAGCGGCGGGATATTACGGAACGTCTCGATGTACACAGTGGCCAGCTTGCTGACCAACCAGTTCGGCGACAGACGCGCCACACCCAGCAGAAAACCCAACAGCGTCGCCAGGACAATACCAATCACCGACACCAGCAAGGTGTTGAGCAAACCCACCACGAAAACACGCCCATAGGAGTTGCTTTCGTTGTAGTCGATCAGGTGCTGGGCAATGCCGAAACCGGCGCTGTTATTAAGAAAGGAAAACCCGGAAGTGATTCCGCGCTTTTCCAGGTTGGTCTGGGTGTTGTCAAACAGAAACCAGCCGAGCGCCACAACGGCGATAACGGCAAGAATTTGAAATAGCCAGGCACGCACCTTGGGGTCGGTCCAAACCGATCCACCAGGGCGCGGGACATTTGCAGTGGTTTGCATAGGAGCCCTCTTGGAACCCTCATGCCCGCATTAGCGGGCATGAGGTTCACATCAATCAGAACAATGCCAGCCACTCAGGACGAGCGGCTGGCAGCGGACGGTCAGCGCACCGGCGGTGCGTACTGCAGACCACCCTTGTTCCACAGGGCGTTGAGGCCACGTTCGATCTTCAGCTCGCTGCCGGTACCGACGTTGCGCTCGAAGCTTTCACCGTAGTTGCCCACTTGCTTGACGATCTGTACAGCCCAGTCTTTCGGCAGCTTCAGATCTTTGCCGAACTCACCTTCAGCACCGAGCAGACGCGCTACGTCGGGGTTCTTGGTGGATTTGGCTTGCTCTTCGACGTTGGCCGAAGTGATGCCCAGCTCTTCAGCGTTAACCATCGCGTAGAGCGACCAGCGCACGATGTCGAACCACTCTTCGTCCCCCTGGCGTACGACCGGGCCCAGTGGCTCTTTCGAGATCACTTCCGGCAGTACCACGTAGGACTCCGGGTCGGCCAGTTTGATGCGCTGTGCGTACAGCTGCGACTGGTCGGAGGTCAGCACGTCGCAACGGCCAGCTTCAACCGATTTGGCGCTCTCGTCGGAGGTGTCGTAGGTGATCGGGGTGTACTTCAGGCTGTTGGCGCGGAAGTAGTCGGAGAGGTTCAGCTCGGTGGTGGTACCTGCCTGGATGCAGACAGTTGCGCCGTCGAGTTCTTTAGCACTGGAAACGCCGAGTTTCTTGTTAACCAGGAAGCCTTGACCGTCGTAGTAGTTGACGCCGGCAAAGTTCAGACCCAGGCCCGAATCGCGCGAGCTGGTCCAGGTGGTGTTACGCGAGAGGATGTCAACTTCGCCAGACTGCAGCGCGGTGAAGCGCTCTTTGGCGGTCAGCGGGCTGTACTTGACCTTGGTAGCGTCACCGAATACTGCAGCAGCAACTGCGCGGCATACGTCAACGTCGAGGCCCAGGTAGTTACCCTTCTCATCGGCGTAGGAGAAGCCAGGCAGACCATCGCTGATACCGCACTGTACGAAACCTTTTTTCTGGATCGCGTCCAGAGTAGCGCCTGCTTGAGCAAAACTGCTGACACCGAGAACAGCGGCGGTGGTCAGTACTGCCAATGTGGATTTCACCATCTTCATTAAAACCTCCAGTTGCTTTTGTTGTGTTTGGAGTCTCGGTTCTACCACCGTAC
>Ga0209504_1000189_pt1 | contig 59147 bp, 57 predicted proteins | sample COGITO_mtgs_1005_FD_184791 | JGI IMG/M metagenome (GOLD analysis project Ga0209504, IMG submission 184791) | Pelagic marine microbial communities from North Sea - COGITO_mtgs_100511 (SPAdes) (version 2) | ecosystem: Environmental > Aquatic > Marine > Epipelagic ... | reverse complement strand
TGATACGGGGCAGGGCCATTGGCGCTCCGGTTGTTGGGTTGGCTACGCAGGGCTGTTATCAGCTGCCTGCGTGTTCCTGTAATTGGCGTTCGGCGTCTGTCAGGCGCTGGCGCGCGGTGGCCAGGGCATCGGCTGCACTGCTGTCATCACGCTCCAGTTTGCGCAGGTCGGCGCGGGCAAAGGCCACTTCGGTCTTCAGCGCGCGAGTAGTTTCATCGATCGGCTTCTTGTCCGTGCGCACCAGCTCTGGCGCGGGCTTGCCGGATGCGTCCTCGGCCTGGTGCAGCGCCTGCTCGGCAGCAGCCAATGCCTCGCGTAGGCTGCCAAGCGTGGCTTCATCGCTGCCGGCTTTCTCGGCTTTCTTCAGCTCGGCGCGTTTCATCGCCAGTTCGATCTTGGCTTTTTTCAGCGGATCGGAGGCTCCTGCATCGGGCGCTTTTGCGGGGGCGGTCGGTGCCTGGGCTTCCAGGCTGGCCAGCAGTTTTTCTGCGGCTTCCAGCTGGCCGCGCAGTTGTTGCAGTTCGCTTTGCTGCTCGTCGCTGGGGGCGTCGAGTTTTTCCAGTTTGCGCACCTGGGCGCGCAGCATGGCGGCGTCGATCTTGGCCTTTTTCAATGCGCTATCGTCGGCAGCCGGTTTGGCGGTTGGTGCCGGTGTCTGGGCTTCCAGGCTGGCCAGCAGTTTTTCAGCGGCTTCCAGCTGGCTGCGCAGTCGTTGCAGTTCGCTTTGCTGCTCGTCGCTTGGGGGTTCGAGCTTTTCCAGTTTGCGCACCTGGGCGCGCAGCATGGCAGCGTCGATCTTGGCCTTTTTCAATGCACCATCGTCGGCAGCCGGTTTGGCGGCAAGTGCCGGCGCCTGGGCTTCCAGGCTGGCCAGCAGCTTTTCTGCGGCTTCCAGCTGGCTGCGCAGTTGCTGTAGTTCGCTTTGTTGCTCGTCGCTGGGCGCTTCAAGCTTTTCCAACTTGCGCACTTGGGCGCGGAGCATGGCGGCATCGATTTTGGCTTTTTTCAATGCGCCATCGTCGGCAACTGGGGCAGGAGCCGGGGCCGGCGGGTTGGCGGACATGGCCATGTCGAGCGCTTGCTGGGCGATGGCCGCTGCGCTGCGCAATTCGTCGACCTGAGCCTGTAGCTCGGGGCTGGCGTGGGTTGCCAGCTGCTTTTCGGCTTTTTTCAGGGCGACCTGGGCCATGCTGGCTTCGATCTTGAGCTTCTTCTGTTCATCGCTCAGGCCGGCCGGTTTGGTCGCTGCTGCATCGCTGCTGGCTGCAGCGGGTGCGGCTTGGGCCTGCGCGGCCTTGGCTTGGGCTGCTTTGGCAGCGCGGGCCTGGCGTTCGGCTTCCTTCTGTTCTTCGGCGCGGCGCAGGCGTTCCTGGCGCAGCTCGAAGCGTTGTTTCGACTGCTCGGCCTTGAGCTGCTTCTGCTCCAGGTCGCGAATCTCACCCTTGGCGGCGCGGTAGTACTGCACCAGGGGAATGCTCGACGGGCAGACATAGGCGCAGGCGCCGCATTCGATGCAGTCGAACAGGTTATGCGCCTTGAGCTGTTCATGCTCCTGGCCGATGGCGAAGAAGTGCAGCTGCTGCGGCAGCAGGCTGGCCGGACAGGCTTCGGCGCATTCGCCGCAGCGGATGCAGGGCATGGCCGGCGGTGGTGGCGGCAGCTCTGCGGTGGTCGAGGCCAGCAGGCAGTTGGTGGTCTTGATCACCGGCACGGCGAAGTCGGGCAGGGTAAAGCCCATCATCGGCCCGCCCATGATCAAGCGATTCAGCTTGCTGCGGTCGAGGCCGGCAAAAGCCAGCAACTCACCCACCGGCGTGCCGAGCAGCACTTCGACGTTCATTGGTTGCGCCAGGGCTTCGCCGGTGAGGGTGGTGATGCGCGAGATCAGCGGTTTGCCATGGATCACCGCGTTATGAATGGCCACGCAGGTGCCGACGTTCTGGCAGAGCATGCCGATATCCGCTGGCAGGCCGCCGCTTGGCACTTCCACGCCGGTAAGAATCTGGATCAGCTGCTTTTCGCCACCGGATGGGTACTTGGTGGGGAATACTTTGAGCTGATAGCTGCGCTCGGCCAGCGCTTGACGCACTGCAGCGATGGCTTCGGGCTTGTTGTCCTCGATGCCGATCAGCACCTGATCCGGCTGAATCAACTGCACCAGAATGTCGATGCCGCTGATCAGCTCGTTGGCGCGCTCGCGCATCAGCAGATCGTCGGCGCTGATATAGGGCTCGCACTCGGTGCCGTTGATGATCAGCGTGTGGATCTTCTGCGTCGGCCGCGCGTTGAGTTTCACTGCGGTGGGGAAGCCGGCACCGCCGAGGCCGCTGATGCCCGCCTGGCGAATCAGCTCAACCAGGGCGCTGTTTTCCAGGTGACGATAGTCAGGCTGTGGAGTCAGCTCGATCCATTCCTCCAGCCCATCGCTGTCGATGACGATGGCTGGGGCGAGCATGCCGGATACATGCGGGTAAGGCTGCGGGCCGATAAAACTTACGGTGCCAGAGGTCGGCGCATGCACTGGCACGCTGACAAAACCATTGGCGGCGGCGATCAGTTGGCCTTTCAGCACGCGCTCACCCACGCTTACCACGGGTTCGGCGGGCGCGCCGATATGCTGGTTGAGTGGCAGCGTCAGGCGCTTGGGCAGCGGCGCTGGCTGGATCGGCGTGCGGTTGGACAGTTCCTTGCGTTCGGCCGGGTGAATGCCGCCAGGGATATCCCAGATCAGTGCTTCAGCCTTGTGCAATGCGCTCATGCTGCCTGCTCCCGGTCGCTGGCAATCAGTTGGCCGGGGAGTAGGGGTTTTTCCCATTTCCAGCTTTGCACGGTGCTGCCGACTTCCAGCATGTCGATGCAATCCACCGGGCAGGGTTCGACGCACAGGTCGCAGCCAGTGCATTCGCTGACGATCACCGTGTGCATCTGCTTGGCCGCGCCGACGATGGCGTCCACCGGGCAGGCCTGGATGCACTTGGTGCAGCCGATGCACTCGGCTTCGCGGATATAGGCGACCATTTGCGGCTTTTCGCCTTCCACGGCGTCCAGCGGCTCGGCTTCAACGTCGAGCAGGTCAGCCAGCGCCTGAATGGTGGCTTCGCCGCCGGGTGGGCATTTGTTGATCTTGTCGCCGCCGGCAATCGCCTCGGCGTAGGGCTTGCAGCCCGGATAACCGCACTGGCCGCACTGGGTTTGCGGCAGCAGGGCATTGATCTGTTCGGCAATCGGGTTGCCTTCGACCTTGAAGCGCACCGCTGCGAAACCGAGGATGGCGCCGGCCACCAGGCACAGGGCGAGCAGGGCGAGAACGGCGATCAGCACCAGGCTCATAGCTTGATCAACCCGGTAAAGCCCATAAAGGCCAGAGACATCAGCCCAGCGGTGATCATGCCGATGGCCGCACCTTGGAAGGATTTCGGCACGTCGGCAATCGCGATGCGTTCACGCATGGCGGCGAACAGCACCAACACCAGGGCGAAGCCGATACCGGCAGCAAAGCCGTTGGCGGTAGCGGTGATAAAGGTGAATTCGGCCTTGTTGGCGTTGAGCAGGGCCACACCGAGGACGATACAGTTGGTGGTGATCAGCGGCAGGAAGATGCCCAGCACGCGGTACAGCAGCGGGCTGGTCTTGTTCACCACCATTTCGGTGAACTGCACCACCACGGCAATCACCAGAATAAAACTGATGGTGCGCAGGTATTCGATATCCAGCGGCTTCAACACGTACTGCTGCACCAGGTAGCTGCACATGGCGGCCAGGGTCAGCACGAAGGTGGTGGCCAGCGACAGGCCAATGGCCGTCTCGATTTTCTTCGAGACGCCCATAAAGGGACACAAGCCAAGGAACTGGACCAACACGAAGTTGTTGACCAGGATGGCGCTGACCATGATCAAGGCGAGTTCGGTCATTGCAGGTTCCGTGAATGGACGGGCAAAGGCCGCAGGAAAGGGGTGGCTATTATCGGTAAGCCGATCCTGCCATACAAGCCGGATCAGCCTTCCTGAGGTGCTGCCATAAGGCTAGCGCAGCCTGATCAGAGTGGCTGCGCTATTGGCTCGCAGGTTTACTTGACCCGCTGGCCTGGTTTGGCACCGCTGTCCGGGCTGAGCAGGTAGATTTCCTCGCCACCGGGGCCTGCCGCCAGGACCATGCCTTCGCTGATGCCGAACTTCATCTTGCGCGCGGCCAGGTTGGCCACGTACAGGGTCAGGCGGCCTTCCAGCTTGCTCGGGTCCGGGTAGGCGCTCTTGATGCCGCTGAACACGTTGCGTTTGGCGTCACCGATATCCAGGGTCAGGCGCAACAGCTTGTCGGCACCCTCAACGAACTCGCACTTCTCGATTAGGGCGATGCGCAGGTCGACCGCAGCAAAAGCGTCGAAGGCGATTTCGTCGGCCAGTGGGTCTTTGGTTAGCTCGCCATTGCCAGCGGGTGCTGGAGCGGCTTCGCTGGCGGCCAGGTCTTCTTTGGAGGCTTCGATCATGGCGTCGATTTTCGCAGGCTCGATACGGGTCAGCAGGGCGCTGAACGGGTTCAGCTGGTGGTCGGCCAGCAGCGTCTGGTGGTCGTCCCAGGTCAACGGCGCGACATTGAGGAAGGCCTCGGCGTCGCTGGCCAGCTGCGGCAGCACTGGTTTCAGGAAGATCACCAACTGGCGGAACAGGTTAACGCCCAGGGCGCAGATGGCCTGCACTTCGTCCTGCTTGCCGTCTTGTTTGGCCAGCGACCAGGGCGCTTTGTCGGCGATCCAGGCGTTGGCGCGGTCGGCCAGGGCCATGATCTCGCGCATGGCGCGGGCAAAGTCGCGTGCTTCATAGGCTTCGGCGATGCTTGGTGCGGCGGCCTGGAAGGCTTCAGTTAGCTCGGGTGCGGCATTGCCGGCCACCAGCAGGCCGTTGTTGCCTTTGTGGATAAAGCCGGCGCAGCGGCTGGCGATATTCACCACCTTGCCGACCAGGTCCGAGTTGACCTTCTGTACAAAGTCTTCCAGGTTCAGATCGAGGTCATCCACGCCACGGCCCAGCTTGGCCGCGTAGTAGTAGCGCAGGTATTCCGGGTTCAGGTGATCCAGGTAGGTGCGCGCCTTGATAAAGGTGCCGCGCGACTTGGACATCTTTTGCCCGTTGACCGTCAGATAGCCGTGCACGGCCACTGCGGTAGGCTTGCGCAGGCCTGCGCCTTCGAGCATGGCTGGCCAGAACAGGGCGTGGAAGTTGACGATGTCCTTGCCGATAAAGTGGTACAGCTCGGCGGTCGAATCCTTGTTCCAGAACGCGTCGAAGTCCAGCTCAGGGCGCTTGGAGCAGAGGTTCTTGAAGCTGGCCATGTAGCCGATCGGCGCATCCAGCCAGACGTAGAAGTATTTGCCCGGCTCATCGGGGATCTCAAAGCCAAAGTACGGGGCATCGCGGCTGATATCCCATTCCTGCAGGCCGGAATCCAGCCATTCGGCGATCTTGTTGGCCACCGCGTCCTGCAGTGCGCCGCCGCGGGTCCAGCTTTTCAGCATGGCCTCGAAGTCCGGCAGCTTGAAGAAGAAGTGCTTGGAGTCGCGCAGCTCCGGCACCGCGCCGGAGATGGCCGAGCGCGGGTTCTTCAGCTCGGTGGGTTCGTAGGTGGCGCCGCATTTTTCGCAGTTGTCGCCGTACTGATCTTCCGCCGCGCACTTGGGGCAAGTGCCCTTGATAAAGCGGTCGGCGAGGAACATGCCTTTTTCGGGGTCGAAGTACTGGGTCACCGAGCGGGTGGCGATATGCCCGGCGTCGCGCAGCTTCAGGTAGATGGCCGCCGACAGCTCGCGGTTTTCATCCGAGTGGGTCGAATGGTAGTTGTCGAAATTGACCCCGAAATCGGCAAAGTCGGCGGTGTGTTCAGCCTGCACATTGGCGATCAACTGTTCCGGGGTGATGCCTTCCTTCTCGGCGCGCAGCATGATCGCCGAGCCATGCGCATCATCGGCGCAGACGTAGATGGCCTGATTGCCGCGCAGCTTCTGGAAACGCACCCACATGTCGGTCTGGATGTACTCGAGCATATGGCCAAGGTGGATCGAACCGTTGGCGTAGGGCAGGGCGCTGGTAACGAGAATCTTGCGGGCTTGGCTCATGGGGTCGGCTGCACTGGTAACTCAGGGAAGCCGGCAACTATATAGGGGCGGTGGATATTTTTCACCCTTGCGCGGGCAATGCCTGCCGGTGTGCGCCGATGGGATTAGCCTGGGGTAATATGCCCGCCTGCTTTACTTAGCCTTTCGGAGCCTTCCATGAGTGTCGTTACCCGCGCAGCGGTCGAAGCCGCCTTGTCCCAATACACCGATCCGCATCTGAATCAGGACCCAGTCAGCGCGGGTTGCCTGCGTGAAGTGGATATTCAGGGTGGGCAGGTGAAGGTGCGTCTGCAGTTGGGTTATGCGGCCGGGCTGTTCAAGAGCGGCTGGGCGCAGATGCTGCAGATGGCCCTGGAAAACCTCGACGGCGTCGAGCGGGCACAGGTGCAGGTTGACTGCGTGATCGAAGCGCACAAGGCGCAGGATCAGGTGCCGGCGCTGGCCAATGTGAAGAACGTGATTGCCGTGGCCTCTGGTAAGGGCGGCGTGGGCAAGTCCACCACCGCGGCCAACTTGGCGCTGGCACTGGCCCGTGAAGGCGCGAAAGTCGGCATTCTCGATGCAGATATTTATGGCCCCAGTCAGGGCATCATGTTTGGTATCCCGGAAGGTACACGGCCGCAGGTGAAAGACCAGAAGTGGTTTGTACCGCTCAAGGCCCATGGCGTCGAGGTGATGTCCATGGCCTTTCTCACCGATGAGAACACCCCAGTGGTCTGGCGCGGGCCGATGGTGTCTGGCGCGCTGCTGCAGTTGATCACCCAGACCGCTTGGGATGACCTGGATTATCTGGTGGTCGACATGCCGCCAGGCACCGGCGATATCCAGCTGACCCTGGCGCAAAAGGTACCGGTGGCCGGCGCGGTGATCGTCACCACACCGCAGGATCTGGCGCTGCTGGATGCGAAAAAGGGCGTGGAGATGTTCCGCAAGGTGAATATCCCAGTGCTCGGCGTGGTGGAAAACATGGCCGTGCATATCTGCTCGAGCTGTGGGCATGCCGAGCATCTGTTCGGTGAAGGCGGTGGTGAGAAACTGGCGGCGCAGTTTGGCGTCGACCTGCTGGCCTCGCTGCCACTCTCGATGGCCATTCGTATGCAGTCCGATGGCGGTAAGCCAACGACCATTGCCGATCCGGAAAGCCAGATCGCGATGATCTATCAGGAAACTGCGCGTAATGTCGGCGCGCGTATCGCCCAGGGCGCTGCGCAGCAGGCAATGCCGAGCATCGTGATCAGCGAAGACTGATTCGGCCGTGGCGCACGTAAGTGCGCCATATCCTGCTCGCAGATAAATACGCGCCCACAAAAATGCCGGGAGCATTTTTGCGCGCAAGCCCCGAAGGGGTGAAGCACATGGATGTGCTGAACATAAAAAAGCCCCGCACTAGGCGGGGCTTTTTCTCAAGCGGGGTTAGTGCAGGTTATACAACCTGAACTTCCTCAGCTTGCATGCCTTTCTGACCACGGGTAGCGACGAAAGTCACTGCCTGGCCTTCTTTCAGGCTCTTGAAGCCATCGCTCTGGATAGCTTTGAAGTGTACGAAGAGGTCGTCACCGGACTGTGGGGTGATGAAGCCGTAGCCTTTTTCATCGTTGAACCACTTGACGGTGCCATTCTGACGATTCGACATGTTATGTCTCCTAACAAATTTATTAACAGCCCTGGAAAAGCCCAGGCCGGGACTGAGTGCAACGAGTACTAGGAGTCGGACGATGTTTGGATCGAAATCTAGGCATCAAGTAGCGATTCGCGGTGACACATGCAGCACAGTGGGACCACCATACCCGCTTTTGGCGCTAAGCGCGAATGCTCTGTGCATCTTTCTGTTATTTAGCGACAGGCAGACGCTTTACCGTTTTGCGCCCGGTGCTGGCTTAAGAGCCTTTGAACCCTGCCGCCGGCCCCGGTAAGATGCGTGCACTTTTCACCCTTCGCTATAGCAGGACAGCCGCCATGAGCATCAAATCGGATAAGTGGATTCGCCGTATGGCTCAAGAGCACGGCATGATTGAGCCCTTTGTCGAGCGGCAGGTACGTGCCGAGGGCGCCCAGCCACTGATTTCCTATGGCGTTTCCAGCTACGGCTACGATGTGCGCTGCGCCGATGAGTTCAAGGTGTTCACCAACATCAATTCGGCGACCGTCGACCCGAAGAACTTCGATGAGAAGAGCTTTGTCGATGTGAAAAGCGATGTCTGCATCATCCCGCCGAACTCCTTCGCTCTGGCGCGCACCGTGGAGTTCTTCCGCATTCCCCGCGACGTACTGACCATCTGCCTGGGCAAGAGCACTTATGCGCGCTGCGGCATCATCGTCAACGTCACCCCGTTGGAGCCAGAGTGGGAAGGCCACGTGACCCTGGAATTCTCCAACACCACCACCTTGCCGGCGAAGATCTACGCCAACGAAGGCGTGGCGCAGATGCTGTTCCTGCAGTCCGATGAGGCGTGCGAAGTGTCTTATAAAGACCGCGGTGGCAAGTATCAGGGCCAGCTGGGTGTGACCCTGCCCAGGGCTTGATCGGTCGCTGTAATGAAAAAGCCGGGCATTGCCCGGCTTTTTCATGGGGTTCAGAAACTCAGGGAGCTAGCGGCAGCTCGCGCTTATGACGAGTGGCGTCATAGGTGCGCACGATGATGGCGTAGGCGTCCTCGCGCACGGGCTGGCCATGGAGGAAGGCATCGATTTCCGCGTAGCTGACGCCGTGGGCTTCTTCATCGGGTTTGCCGGGGCGCAGTTCTTCCAGGTCGGCGGTGGGTACCTTGAACACCAGATTTTCCGGGGCACCGAGGTGCTTGGCGATGGCCCGCACCTGGCCCTTGACCAGACCGGACAGTGGGGCGAGGTCGCAGGCGCCGTCGCCGAACTTGGTGAAAAAGCCCATCACCGCCTCGGCGGCGTGGTCGGTGCCGATCACCAGGCCGTTGTTGGCGTTGGCGATGGCGAACTGGGCGACCATGCGGATGCGCGCCTTGATATTGCCGGTAACGAAGTCGCGACGGGCATCGCTGAGTTTCTGCAGGTGAGTCACCTGCTCGCCGAGGCCCGATACGCTGTCCGCGATATTCACTGTGTCTTCTTCGTCGGCGCGAATAAATTTCAGTGAGTCTTGAGCGTCTTGCTCGTCATGCTGAGTGCCGTGGGGTAGGCGTACGGCGATAAAGCGATAGGCGTTGTCGCCGGTCTCACTGCGCAACTCTTCCACAGAAAGTTGGGCCAGACGCCCTGCGGTGAGGGAGTCGACGCCGCCACTGATGCCCAGCACCAGCACTTTCAGGCCGGAGTTGCGCAGGCACTGCTTGATAAAGGTCTTGCGCTTGTCGATCTGCGCCACCAGCGCGGCGGTATCTGCGAAAGGCGGCACCACATCGAGGGCGGCGGCGATTTCGGCTTGGCGATTGCTCATTTCAAAGTCCTCACTGGGAGCAGAACACATGGCTTGTGCCGTCGCGCGGCAGCAATATCCGGCGGTATGGCATCAAGCGCTATCAAGGCGCAAAGCTTACGTTGAACTGGCTGCAAAGTGCACGCTAGAGCTGCATGTCTGGAGAAGTGGGGCGAGTCGCAGGCAAAAAATTGCCTGGAGCAATTTTTAACGTCGCGCAGTGATGGCCCGTAGGGTGGCCGCCAGGGATGGCAGGCCATAAAAATTGCCAGGAGAAGTTTGACGCCTCGCGCAGCGATGGACTGAGGGGCGTCGAGGAATTACGGGCAAAAGAAAGGGCGCTAAAAGCGCCCTAAAACGATGATGATCTATGGAGTAAGTCCACTTTCTCAGAGCGGCCGCCGCTGAATTGGTTCAGTGGCGGCCGACGAACGGTCGTTCAGTCGTGGTTCTGCTTCAGTTCGCTGGCGTCAGCAGCAGGCGCTTGGTGCCATATACCTTGTCGAGGTTTTGCGACTGGAAGGGGAAGCTCATATAGCTGCCCTTGAGCCAGGCATCGATGCCGTCGGCGTAGTGTTTGCTAGCGGGGTTGCCGGACTGCCCGGAGCTGTTGAGACCGATCAGCGGCTCCTCGCGACCGAAGTCGACGACGATGCGCATGGCCGGAATCAGCCAGGTATCGAAGTTCTCGCCCCAGTTGTAGGCCGCCACGTTCAGCGTGCTGTGATCACCGCCCGCCGGGTAGGGGCCGCGATCCAGATAGCCCTTGATGGCATTGATACTGGTGCGTTGGCTGGCGCTCATGTACTGCGCCAATTGGCTGGTTTCGGTGGTCCAGTTGTAGGTGTGCAGCTTGCCCCACTGCCAGGCGCTACGCTCGCTCCCCAGCTTGCTTTCCAGCAGGGTCACTGCGCCGGCGAGGCTGCGCGCAAGGATGGTCGGTTTGTCTTCACGCTGCGCGGTGCGGGTGTCGTTCCAGAACGGGCTGTCGTCACGGCCCAACAAGTGGTCGGCCTGGGCGGAGTAGGAACTGTTGGCGGTTTCCACCAGGGCTTTCCAGGCAGGTGTGCTGTCCGGGCCGAGTTCGTCGAGGAAGGTTTCCCGTGCACTCTGGTAGAGGAAGGCGCTGTACAGCGCAGCGTCCGCCGAGGTGGCGGCCATTTTGCCGTCGAACTTCATCAGTCGGCCGTGCGCTTCGCGCGCCTTGCTGCGTTCTGCTGCCGGCAGGGCATCGATGGCGGCTTGCAGGCCTTCGGCCATGCCTGGTGCGCTGAACATGTTCTGCAGCTTGGCGACAAAGGGCGAGGTCTGGTCGTATTGCATGGCAATCATGCTCTGGGTGTCATGCCTGCCGGTGGCTGCCAGCGCGGCAATGCGTTCGGCGCGCTCAGGGTAGAACCAGGAGTTGGACAGCTGCATGCCGTAGCCACGCGGTACGGTGCGGTGGTTGGCGGTGCCGAGCCAGCCTTCTGGCGGGTCTTGGTCATAGGGATGCAGCATCGGGTCGGCGAAACCGTCCCAGGCGTACTGGCTGTCCCAGCCGGGGGAGGGCATCAGGCCCAGTCCCGCACGGCGGTTGGGGAAGCGTCCGGTGACTTGCCAGCCGATATGCTGCGCATCGGCAAATACGATGTTCAGCGGCATGGCGCGCACTTCGCGGGTGGCCTCAAAGGCCTGCTCGACCGACTGGGCACGGGACAGGTCGAAGAAGGCATCCAGGGTCTTGTCTGCTTCGAATTGGGTGGTTTTCAGCGCCAGGCCATAACCGCTGCTCAGCTGCATGGGTTGCAGCATGTGCTTGCGTTCGCCCAGTACCGAGTTCAGCAGCGGGCCGTGACGGGTTTCAAAAATGGTTTCGCGGATTGGCCGCTGGCCTTTGATAAAGAAGGTTTCCTGGCGCTCCAGTGTGGGCAGCCATTTGCCGTCGGCCAGGTAGTGCAGGCGGCCACCTTGACGCCTGACCTGTTCGAGGAACAGATCCTGGTTGTCACCCATGACCATGGTCATGCCCCAGCCCAGTTTGCCGTTGAAGCCGGCCACCACCGCCGGGACGCCGGCAATCGACACGCCAGCGGCCTGGTATTTGGGTGAGCGGATCTGCACGAAATTCCACACCGAGGGCATCGACAGCGGCAGGTGGGTGTCGTTGGCCAGCAGGCTTTTGCCGCTGCGTGTGCGCTGTGGGGCAAAGGCCCAGTTGTTGGACGCCGCTACGCCGAGCATATGCGCGTCGGCAAATTGGCTGACGGCTGCGCTGACATCGCTCAAGCCGGCCAGTTGGCCCTTGAGGTCGAGCCCTTTGAGTTTGGCGGCTTCCTCCAGTGGCAACGGCTCATCGGGGTAGGTTGGCAGCAGCCAGGCGAGCTGCTCGCTGCCGACTTTCTGTGCCAGTACCAGTGAGGCGATTTCTTCCTGCAGGTTGACCGCCAGGCCAAAGTTCAGCAGGCAGAATACCAGCACCGAGTCTTCGGCCTTCCAGTACGCCGGGCGATAGCCGGATTCGGCCAGGTCCATTGGCAGCTTGTCGCGGTAGCGGAACAGGTAGGCGTTGACCCCGCGGGCATAGACCTCGAAGAAGCGTTTGATCCGCGGCGAGGCTTTGCTGTAGAGCACTTCAGCGCTTTTCTTCAGGTTGACCGCGCGCATAAAGCGGTCCATTTCCAGCACGCCGGGGCCGGCCATTTCGGCCAGGCGGCCTTCGGCCATCAGCCGCAGACCGACCATCTGGCTGAGGCGGTCGCTGGCATGCACATAGCCGAGAGCGAACAGCGCGTCATGGAAGGTGGTGGTTTCGATCAGCGGCATGCCCAGCGGGTTGCGGCGGATCACCACGCTTTGCGCCAGGCCTTTGACCCGGACGATGCCTTGATCCGGGTGCACGCTGTCGCTGTAACGGCTGTTCAGCAATGACTGGCAGCCCGTGAGCACGACGACGGCCGTCAATACGGCTGCGAGGCTGAGGTGGGCCATGGGGCGTAACGCGCGCGCTAGCATGCAGCAGGCTCCTTGCGGGTGGAAAACGGTCGGTTGGGGTGTGCGCTTTCCAGGTGCGTGGGCGCGCAGGTGCGGACGTACTACGTTAGCCAGCCGCCATGCACCTGACAAGGCGCATGGCGGGCGAATCAGGCGCTTTTGCGCAGGGGCGGCAGGGCTTCATCAAGCAGCCAGCGGGCGGCGGCGCGAGCAGCTGCCTTGTGCTGCAGCTCGAGTTCGCTGAAGTGTTGCTCATGCTGGCGGCGCACGTTTCTCTCCAGGGCCTTCCACTCGGCGTGGGTCGGCACCTGGGCTGTTGCCGCGAACAGCAGGTGAAAAACCTCACAGCGCTGATCCTGGCTAAGGCGGCTGTCGTAGTTGTCCAGCAGTACCTTGATCCGAATGGCGCCCTCGATCAGCGGCAACTGACCCTCGAGCAAACTGCTGGCGAGGATATGCAGGTCACCGCCAATGCGTTCGCGCTGGGTGTTGAGCGCTGCAGCCTGGGCTTTTTCCTGGGCCCAGACACGTCGCCACAGTTGCAGGGCGTAGAGTGCCAAGGCGGCAATCAATACGCCGCTGCCGATCAGGACGAGCAGGGTGAGGTTGTTCATCACAGGCTTATGCGCCGTGGCATTTCTTGAATTTCTTCTCGCTGCCGCACGGGCAGGGGTCGTTGCGGCCAACGTCTTTCAGGGCGTTGCGCGCAGGTTCCTGATGGCTGTGATTGCAGTGCGGACCATGTACATGGCCGTGATCATGCTGGTGCGCGTGATCGTGGTCGTGATTGCAGTCAGGGCCGTGGACGTGTTCTTGCTGGGTCATGCGAGTTACTCCGGGATGTAATCGCCGGGAATTATCTCGCCATTGCGCGACATGTGCACGCTCTGTCCGAACAGCCAGCCGGTTTTTACTGCGCCTTGCAGGCGATAGGGGATGGGTTGGTCAGGTTTTTCCAGGGCTTTGACGATCTGCCGCAGGTGACGCCAGAGGTTGGTGCGCACCGGTATGGAGAAGTTGTGATGGCCGTGGGCAGGCACGGTAAACGAAACATTGGATTCGCCTTCAGCCAGTTTGACCTGGTTCAGATGCACCAAGTAATCCATCCCGCGCACCGGCAGGCTGAAATTGTTGGGGTTATCGATGCGAAAGCGCAGCGTGAACTGCTGCTCCAACAGTTTGGCTTTAACCACGTCGACTTTAACGAGACGAACTTCGGGCGACTTCAGATCACCTGGAGAGGAACAACCGCTAAGGCCCGACAAGAGGCCAAAAAACATCAATAGGCTGAGAATTCTTATCGTTTGCGCCTGATAAAACATTGCATACTCCGAATGACGCATCAGTGTAACAAGCAAGTGCTTGGCTGCAACCTGTTGTGACGGTAAAAAAACCTGCGCCATACTGAGCAACGAATAGGACAGGAGTATGACCATGGCTCGCTACGAAATTGCCTTCAGTGCGCAGTTGGTTCCGGGTGCCCAGCTGGAGTTGGTGAAGGCCAACCTGGCCAAGCTGTTCCAGGCGGATGAACAGCGCCTGGCGCTGCTGTTCTCGGGGCGGCGTATCGTGATCAAAAGCAACCTGGATGCGGCCGGGGCGGAAAAATACCGCTCGACGCTGGAGCGTGCTGGGGCTGTGGCCGAAGTGGCTTGCCTGGATGATGAGATCGAAGAAATCGAATTGGCCGCACCACCCGCTGCCGCCACAACGCCAGTTGCCGCCCCGGTTGCGGCATCTGTGCAGGCGGCCAGCAGTCAGCCTGCGGGGCGCCTGCAGGTCGCGCCGCGTGATGAATATATGGCTGCGTTTGCAGAAGTCGATGCGCCGGATTTTGGTATCGCGCCGCTGGGCGACGATGTACAGGACGGCAAGCCGCAGGTGCAGGCCCCGGCCCTGGATTTGTCGCAGTTCAGCCTGGCACCGCCTGGCAGTGACATGGGTGAGGCGAAAAAAGCGCCGGCCGGGCCGCCACCAGATATCTCCCATCTGAAATTGCAGGATTAGCCCGCGCGGCGCAGGGAGCCGTGACTTACTGCTCTCTGCGCAAATGGCCCTCTAAGCCATCAAAAATAGCTTGAGCAGCACTTCTTGAACTTCTGCCCGCTGGCACAGGGGCAGGCGTCATTGCGGCCTAGTTTCAACTCGACAGTTGGGTCAATGAAATACCAGCTGCCGCTATTGCGCACGAATGCCGAGCGTTCGCGGTGGCTGTGCACGCCGCCTTCATCACGCCAGCGCGCGGTAAAGGTGACATAGGCGTGCTGCGGTTCGCCCTCAATCAGCTGCGCCTGCTCGACCTCAAGTCCGAGCCAGGTGCTGCCCAGGCTCCAGGTTTGGATGGCGTTCTGGTCGAGGCCGGCTTGCTGGGCCGGTAATGTGCTGTGCACCAGGTAATCGATCAATCCCAAGGCGTAGGCGCTGTAGCGTGAGCGCATCAGGCTTTCAGCGCTGGGTGCCGGAGTGCCTGCGTGATAACGGCCGCAGCAGAGCGTCAGCAGTTGGCCGCTGCCGCAGGGGCAGGTTGTGCTGCTCATGGTTTTACCACCAGTACTTGCCGAAGTTTTCCGGGTTGGCCCAGAACTTGGCGTTCAGCCAGTCAGGTACTTGCTTGTAGTCGAGCAGGTCATAGGTGAACAGGTTGAGTGTCTGTTCATCGCGCTGGAAGCACTCGCTGGCCTGCAGGGCCAGGGCAAAGAAGTCGGTTTCTTGCCAGTCACAGGCTTGCAGGTCGACCAGTACCGCCATACGGCTGGCATTCAGGTTGCGAATGCCACCAAGCAGCTCTAGTCCGGTGCGTTTCGGCAGATGCTCAAGGCAATCGACGATCAACGCCAGATCGAAACGCTGCGCGGCCACATCACTGGGCAGTGCGCCTGCGTCTGCATGAATCAAATGGCAGTTTGGATGGGCCTGGATAAATGCATCAATCGCAGGTAGTTTTCGGCTACCGACTACCAACAGGCGTTCTGGCGTGTAGCGTGCCAACAGGGCGGCAAGGGCTTGCTGGGGTGTTCGGGTGGACGGGGTTGCAGACATAACGGCTCCTCGCTCAAGTGCGCAAAGACTAACGTGCAGTAGCCGTGCGGCCTAGTGCGGATCGTGCTAGTAATGCGTTTGCATATTCTCTGGCATATTTTGTTACTGGCGTCTTTACTTCGTCAGTATCGGTTTTTGCCGATTTACCAATAGGAGACGTATATATGAGCATCACCAGGAAAGCATTACCCCTGATTGTCGCGAGTACCTTTTTGACCGGTTGTGCCGGGCTGCAGAAAACGGATTGGCCAACCTGTGCCGCGATCGGCGGTGTGGGCGGTGCTGCTCTGGGCGCTATTGAAAGCTCTACATGGGCCGGTGGCGGTGCAGTAGTTGGTGCAGGTATGGCCGCTGCATATTGCTGGGTGCATGGCGCCAGCGATGAGCAGGTTGTTGTGGTTGAAGAAGTGGTAGTTGAAGAAGTTGTGGTGTCTGAACCAGCCGAGGCAGTGCGCGTTGAGCTGGACGTCAAATTCGACTTCGACAAGGCCCAGGTCAAACCAGAAAGCTACGGCGATATCAAAAACCTGGCTGACTTCCTGACCCAGTACCCACAGACCACCACAGTGGTTGAAGGTCATACCGACTCCGTGGGTAGCGACGCATACAACCAAAACCTGTCCGAGCGTCGTGCCAATGCGGTACGTGATGTACTGGTTAACCAGTACGGCGTAGGCAGTAATCGTGTTAACGCTGTGGGCTATGGCGAAAGTCGTCCGGTTGCGGACAACGCCAGCGCTGACGGCCGTGCCGTCAACCGCCGCGTAGAAGCAGAAGTAGAAGCTCGTCCTTGATCGTCTGAACCCAGACTTTCTGAAGAAAACAAGCCAGACCCTCCGGGGTCTGGCTTGTGCAGCTTGAAGGGTAGGTCTTTACTCCTTAGTTACCGGCAGTAGCCGGCATTACAGGAGATTTCTACCATGAGAGTTAGATCCATGATGGGGGTAGCCCCCATTCTCTTGGTCAGCAGTGTTCTTTCAGGTTGCGTCACAACTTCCAGTACGGGAGATGCGCCGCTCAACCAAGGGAACTGGCCCCTGTGCAGTGCAATTGGCGGTCTGACCGGTGCTGGTCTGGGCGCAATCGAAAGTTCAACATGGGCAGCAGGTGGAGCCGTGGCCGGTGCGGTCATTGGTACGCTGATTTGTTATGCCCAGGATGGTGATGAAGACGATGACGGCGTGTTTGACCGTCGTGACCGTTGCCCAGGAACCCCTCCTAATACGCCGGTGCATCACAACGGCTGTCCGATCAAGGAATATGCCAGTACGCCTGCCGAAGCAGAGCCTGAGCCCATCGAAATGGTGGAATCGGTTCGGGTAGAGCTGGATGTGAAGTTCGATTTCAACAAGTCCGATGTTAAAGAAGACAGTCAGGCCGATATCAAGAGCCTTGCTGACTTTATGAAGCAATACCCGCAAACCACTACGACCGTTGAAGGACATACCGACGCTGTAGGCAGTGATGCCTATAACCAGGGGCTGTCTGAGCGGCGCGCCAATGCGGTGCGTGATGTGCTGGTCAATCAGCATGGCATCGACAGTGGCAGGGTCTCCTCTGTCGGATACGGTGAGTCGCGGCCGGTGGCTGATAATGACAGCGACTCCGGGCGGGCCATCAATCGTCGTGTTGAAGCAGAAGTCGAAGCGCGACCCTAGCTGATGTGATGCGCTGGCAGGCCGTTGCGAACCCACCTGCCGGGTTCGCAACGGCCTGCCAGCGAGAGGGCAGTTGTAACCCAGTAAAAGCTGTGAAGGCGTTCGACCTCCATGGTTTTTACTGGTCTTCTGGCAGCACACTCCCAAAGCAGATAAGGTGCAGCGAAATAAAAAACTGCCGGGGGCGGATATGAAGACATTTCTGACGTTAGGTAAGGTGCTGACGGCATTGTTCTGGGGCGTCGTCCTGGCCAATCTGCTGCAACCCTTTGCACAACCTTTCGCGCTGCTGTTGAACGGCGCCGGGGCTTTTATTCTGCTGATCCATGCGCTTGAACTGTGGTTTTTTGACAAGCGCATCGCCGCTTGCCCCAAGCCGGCGCTAGAGCGTGTGCAAGTTATGCTGTTCGGCATTTTTCAGCTGCTTGGACTGCCAGCTGAGCAAGCGGCTGTAGCCGCAGTAGCCGAGTCTGAGCCTGAGCAAACGCTGCAGATGGAGGCCGAAAATGCGTAAGCTGCTTGTCCTCGCTGCGCTGTTCAGCCCACTGGCATTGGCCCAGGCGGTAATTGAAGTCGATTCCCATGCGGTTATGCGTCTGCCGAGCAACACCAGTGTATTGCTGCTGGACCGCCTGCAGATTGCCGATCACGGTACCTTGTTGATTCCCCCTGGCCTGACCGAAATTCGCGTGGCTCAGCTAACCCTGGGCCGCGACGCACGTCTGGCGATTGCCCCCAGTGATCAGGCGCTGCGCCTTGAAGTGGAAACCGCCGAGATTGCCAGTGGCGCACAGATCAGTGCGCGCGGTGCCCAGGGCAGTGCTGAAAAGCCGGCGTTGCCGGGGCGTAACCTGAGCCTGCGCCTGCAAGCCGTGACCCTGGAAAACCTGTTGCTGGATGCCCGCGGCGGTACCGGTGCGCCTGGCTATGCCGGCCTTGCTGGTGCCGATGGCAAACCAGGTGGCTGCACCTGGGGTGAAGCCAGTCGCGGCCATGATGGCTTGAATGGTGGTGACGGCCAGCCGGGTGCTGCTGGTGCGCAGGTGCGCCTGGAAGTCCCGCAAGGTTTCCCGGTTGAGCAGTTACAGGTGCGTCTGGATGGTGGCAACGGCGGTCAGCCGGGCGCGCCAGGTGCGGGCGGCCAAGGCGGCGTGAGCAAGGGCTGCTGGTTATACAGCACTGATGGTGCACGCGACGGCAAGCCAGGGCAGGCCGGGCGTGCCGGTGAGGCAGGTCCGGCAGGCGCGCTGAATGTCGTGCAGTTCTAAGCCATTGCGCGGTGCTAACCGCTGCTCTCGGGCAGCGGTTGCTTGAACGCGCTTAGAACGAGGGACGCACGCCGGCGATTGCCACCACCAGCAACCCCAGCAGCAAGTTGATGCCGACCAACCGACGAATGCGCCCAAGCACGGCGCCGCCATTCGGCCAATCCTCCGCCGCCACAGCGCGGCGCAGTTCAGGTAGTTGCAGTGCCTGAATCCGCAGAAACAGCGCCAGCATGGCGATATACAGCCCCATCATGATGTGCACGTAGCGCGGCGCCGTATCGAAGCCGCTAAAGCGCAGGTGCAGCATGCCCACGCCGGTCACCGGCAGCACAATCACCGCCGCCCAGACCCAGTAGAAAAACCGCGGAAAGACCTCCAGCCAGAGTTTCAGGCGAGACGGGGCTTCCAGTGCGGCGACGGCTGCTGGGCGCAGGATCATCCACGCGAAGAACATGCCGCCGACCCAGATCAGGGCGGCAAGCAGGTGCAGGCTGTAGACGAAGGCGTATGGGGTCATGCAGGCACTCCTGTTGGTTAAGCGGTTCAGCGCTGGATCAATTAGCGCGCTATGATAGCCGCCGATTACAAACACTGAAAATTTATCCAGCCTTTTCGCGCCAAGACCCCATGCTCAGTACCGAACTCAAGTCCCAGATCCAGGGCGCTTATTCCCGTTTTCTCGAAGCCAAGTCGCTCAAGCCGCGTTATGGCCAGCGCCTGATGATTGCTGAAATCGCCAAGGTGTTGGGTGCGATCAAGACGGACGACGAAGGCCGGCGCCTGGGTGATCCTGCAGTGGTGGCGGTTGAGGCCGGCACCGGTACGGGCAAGACCGTGGCCTACAGCCTGGCCGCGATTCCCACTGCCAAGGCGGCGGGCAAACGTCTGGTGATCGCCACGGCCACCGTGGCCCTGCAAGAGCAGATCGTGCACAAGGATCTGCCGGACCTGATGCGCAACAGCGGGCTGAATTTCAGCTTCGCCCTGGCCAAGGGGCGGGGGCGTTATCTGTGTTTGTCCAAGCTGGATATCCTGCTACAGGAAGGTCAGGCGCAGAGCGCCACCGCCCAGTTGTTCGAGGAAGAAGGCTTCAAGATCGACGTGGATGAGCAGAGCCAGAAGCTGTTCACCACCATGATCGAAAAACTCGCCGGCAATAAATGGGACGGCGACCGCGACAGCTGGCCGGAAGAGCTGGAAGACACGCGTTGGTCACAGCTGACCACCGATCACAGTCAGTGCACCAATCGCCATTGCCCGAACTTTCAGCAGTGCGCCTTCTACAAGGCACGCGAGGGCATGGGCAAGGTCGATGTCATCGTCACTAACCATGACATGGTCCTGGCCGATCTGGCGTTGGGCGGTGGGGCGGTGCTGCCGGACCCGCGCGACACCCTTTATGTGTTCGACGAAGGACATCACCTGCCGGACAAGGCCATCGGCCATTTCGCCCACTTCACCCGTCTGCGTTCGACTGCCGATTGGCTGACTCAGATCGACAAGAATCTGACCAAGTTGCTGGCGCAGAATCCGCTGCCGGGGGATCTCGGCAGGCTGATTGAGCAGGTGCCGGAACTGGCGCGGGAGCTCAAAACCCAGCAGCAATTTATGTTTGCCGCTTGCGAGCAGGTGGCCGATTTCAAACCGGGCGAAGATATGCAGGGCCGCGAGCGGCCGCGCCATCGCTTTGTCGGCGGCGTGGTGCCGGCGCACTTGACCGAGTTGGGCCTGGAACTGAAAAAGGGCTTTTCCAAGCTCAATGATCTGTTTACCGGGGTAACCGAACAGCTCAAGGAAGCCATGGATGGTGAGGGCTCCGTCGGTATTGCCAGTCACCAGGCCGAAGAATGGTATCCACTGTTCGGCAGCCTGCTGGCGCGGGCCAAGGGTAACTGGGAACTATGGCTGGCCTTTACCGCTGAAGACCCGGAGGAAAGCCCGCCGATGGCGCGCTGGCTGACCCTGGCCGACAGCGGTGCGCTGTTCGATATCGAGGTCAATGCCAGCCCGATCCTGGCCGCCGAAACACTGCGGCGTAACCTGTGGAATGTTGCCTATGGCGCCCTGGTGACCTCGGCGACCCTCACTGCGCTGGGCACCTTTGATCGCTATCGCATGCGCGCCGGCTTGCCGAAAGTGGCAGTTACCACCGTGGTGCCGAGCCCGTTCCATCACGCCGACGCCGGTGTGCTGCGGGTGCCCAACCTGAACGCCGATCCACGTGATGCGGTGGCGCACACGGCGGCGATTATTCGCGACTTGCCTGGTCTGGTTGAGGGCTCGCGCGGCACCCTGGTGCTGTTTTCCTCGCGCAAGCAGATGCAGGAGGTCTTCGATGGCCTGGAACGCGACTGGCGCAAGCGGGTGTTTATCCAGGGCAACCTGTCCAAGCAGGAAACCCTGAACAAGCACAAGGCGCGGGTCGACAGCGGTGAGGAGAGCGTGTTGTTTGGCCTGGCCAGCTTTGCCGAAGGTGTCGATCTGCCGGGCGCCTACTGCGAGCATGTGGTGATCGCCAAGATCCCTTTCGCCGTGCCGGACGACCCGGTGGAAGCGGCGTTGGCCGAATGGATCGAAGCGCGCGGCGGCAATCCCTTTATGGAAATCGCCGTGCCGGATGCGTCGCTGCGTCTGGTGCAAGCATGCGGCCGCCTGCTGCGCACCGAAGCGGATCGCGGCATTATTACCCTGCTCGATCGGCGTGTGGTTACTCAGCGCTACGGCAAGTCGATTCTCAATGCCTTGCCGCCGTTTCGTCGGGAAATCAGTTAGCCGTCCGGCTGCTAGGCAACTCGCTGAGCGCTGGTGGTTCCAAGTGGCGTATGCACAATACCTTGGTGGTTATCAGGGCCTGGATTTGGCCTTGGGCAGTTTTGCTCAGGGCGGTTGAAACAATGGGGGAGTGTGGTTCGTGAAGGTTAAGTGCAGGCTGCAAACGGCTGTTCTGCTATCGGCGCTCGTGGGTTTTGCCGGTGCCGCCATGGCGACAGAGCCGCAGGAGCTGTTCAACTTTGTCCGGCCAATGGATGCCGTGCAGGTTACGACGCAGGATGCCGATCTACCCAACCGCATTGGCGAGCCGACCCCGCAAGGCGAGGTGCTGCGCCGGGTGACTTTCCATCCTGCCGAGCAGCCGAGCCTAAAGCTAACCCCGCAAAGCGCTAGCTGGGACTGGTCGCAGCAGACGCTGGTCAGCCTGCGTGTGCAGAACGCCATGGACTGGGCGTTGACCCTGGATGTGCTGATCGAGAGCACTGACGGCCAGCGTCTGAGTACGCGTATCGCCTTGCCAGCCGGCCCTGCGCAAACCCTGTTGATTCCCTTGCAGGCAACTTCGCCCCGCGCTCAGGGCATGCGCGCCGGTGTGCCGATGCCCTGGACGCACAAAGGCCAGCGGCTGCTGCTGGCGGATACGGTCACGGGTGCGCTGGACCTGAGCAAGGTCAGCGCGGTTACCCTGTCCATGCCGCAGCCGAAAGCTGCGCAACATATTCTGATCAGCCAGTTTGGCGTGAGCACTGAGAAGCTTTCGGCGGCGGCCTATGCCGGCATCGTCGACCGTTACGGCCAGTACGCGCGGGTTGACTGGCCGGGCAAGGTCAAGAACGACGAGCAACTGCAGCAGGCGGTGGCTCAGGAACAGAAACAACTGCATACCTGGCTGGCCGAGCGCCCGGCGCAAGACAAGTTTGCCGGCTGGACCGGCGGACAGCCGTTTGAGGCGAGTGGCTTCTTTCGCACTGAGAAACGCGACGGCCGCTGGTTTCTGGTCACGCCGGAGGGCCATCCGTTCTACTCGCTGGGCGTCAATGCGGTGACCGCGCAGCAGAGCGCCACCTACGTTGAGGGGCGTGAGACGATGTTTGCCGGGTTACCGCAAGCGGGCGATGCGCTGGCGGCCTATTTCGGTACATCCGACAGCCGCAGCGACACCGGCGCCAATCAGGGCCGAGCGTTTGCCAACGGGCGCTGGTTCGATTTCTACAAGGCCAACCTGCAGCGCAGCTATGGTCAGGTTGACCCAGCTGCCTGGCGCACGCTGAGTCAGGACCGCCTGCAGGCCTGGGGCTTCAATACCCTGGGTAACTGGAGTGAGCCGGCCTTTGGCGGCGATAGCCGCATGCCGTTCAGCATTCCGCTGTCGATTCGCGGCGATTACGCCACCATCAGCACCGGCGTCGACTGGTGGGGCGCGATGCCTGATCCGTTCGACCCGCGCTTTGCCATGGCCACCGAGCGCGCTGTGGCGATTGCCTCGCGCGATCACCGTGACAATCCCTGGCTGCTCGGTTATTTCGCCGATAACGAATTGGCCTGGGCCGGCCCTGCGGATGACCCCAATGGCCGTTACGCCCTGGCGTACGCCACGCTGCGCCTGACCACCGATGTGCCGGCCAAGCGCGCTTTCCTCAAGCAGCTGCGCGACAAGTATCGCAATCAGAATGGACTATCCCGTGCCTGGGGTATTGAACTGTCGGCCTGGGAATTGATGGAAGATCCAGGCTTCCAGGCGCCGCTGCCAAGTGCCGAGTTCCCGGCCATCGAAAAGGACATGCAGGCGTTCTTGCGCCTGTATGCCGACACTTATTTCAAGACCATTGCCGATTCGCTCGACTGGCACGCGCCCAATCACCTGCTGCTGGGTGGCCGTTTCGCCAGCAGCATCCCTGAGGCGGTGAATGCCTGCGCCGAGTTCTGCGATGTACTGAGCTTCAACTTCTACACCCGCGAGCCACAGCACGGTTATGACTTTGCCGCACTGCGCGAGTTGGACAAGCCGCTGATGGTCACCGAGTTCCACTTCGGCTCGCGTGACCGTGGCCCGTTCTGGGGTGGGGTTGCCGAGGTGTACAAGGAAGAAGAGCGCGGCCCGGCCTATGCGCATTTCCTGGCCAAGGCCCTGGAAGAGCCGCAGATCGTCGGTTTGCACTGGTTTCAGTACCTTGATCAACCGGTCACCGGACGTTTGCTGGATGGTGAGAATGGCCATCTGGGTCTGGTCGGCATCACCGACCGGCCGTGGGATGGCTTTGTCAAAGTCGTGCGCAAAGCCAACCTGGATGTGCCGAAAACGCTGCTCGAAACGGTGAGTACGCCAGTGCCGGCGGTTCCGTAAAGGCTATTTGGCGGGCTGATGTAGGGTTGCCAACCTTGCGCAGGGTTCTACGCAGGCGTTAGAGCTGAAACAATCTGCCAAGCATTTGGCCGAATACGAGAAGGGGGCAGGGTGGTGCAGATACAGGGTTATTTCGACCTCAAGTTCGAGGCGTTGAGAGACGCCTTTGCGGCGTTGTTCGAGGAGCCGCAAGAGCGCGGCATGGCGCTGTGCGTGCAGGTCGGCGGCGAAACTGTGGTGGATCTGTGGGCCGGTGTTGCCGACAAGGATGGCCAGCAGGCCTGGCACAGCGACACCATCCTCAACCTGTTCTCCTGCACCAAGACCTTTACTGCCGTTACCGCGCTGCAATTGGTGGGCGAGGGCAAGCTTGAGCTGGATGCACCGGTCGCGCGCTACTGGCCGGAGTTCGCCGCTGCCGGCAAGGACAAGATCACCCTGCGTCACTTGCTCAGCCATCAGGCCGGGTTGCCAGCCTTGCACGAGATGCTGCCGGCCGAAGCTTTATACGACTGGCAGGCGATGACCACGGCGCTGGCCGCCGAACAGCCTTGGTGGCCATTGGGTGAGGGCCATGGTTATGCGCCGATCACCTACGGCTGGCTGGTCGGTGAGGTGTTGCGCCGAATCGAGGGGCGCGGGCCGGGCGAATCCATCGTCGCGCGTACGGCCAAACCGCTGGGGCTGGATTTCCATGTTGGCCTGGCGGATGAAGAGTTCGACCGGGTGGCGATCATCTCCCGCGGCAAGGGTAACTTCGGCGACGCGGCGGCCCAGCGCCTGTTCAAGACCATGATGAGCGAGCCTGCGGCCATGAGTACGCGGGCTTTTACCAACCCACCGTCGATCATGACCAGCACCAACAAGCCTGAATGGCGGCGCATGCAGCAGCCGGCAGCCAACGGCCACGGCAATGCCCGCAGCCTGGCCGGCTTCTACAGCGGCCTGCTGGATGGCCAGCTATTGGAAAGTGAGTTGCTGGCCGAGCTGACCCGCGAGCACGTAGTGGGCGAAGACAAGACCCTGCTGACCCGCACCCGCTTCGGTCTGGGTTGCATGCTCGACCAGCCCGAGGTCGCTAACGCCACCTACGGCATGGGGCCGCGCGCCTTTGGCCACCCTGGAGCCGGCGGTTCCATTGGCTTTGCCGACCCGGAGCGGGATGTGGCCTTCGGTTTTGTCACCAACAACCTAGGACCGTTCGTCTTGATGGATCCCCGTGCGCAGAAACTTGCGCGTCTATTGGCTGATTGTTTATAGCCAGCTCGGCTAAACTGCTGCGCAACATGGCATGGCCTGCCGTCTGAGCGGGCCACTGACCGGCTTCTTTTTGCTTATCACGTGTGGATACCCGATGCTCGCCAACAAAACTCTCGCCATCGCGCTGTGTGTACTGATCAGCGGTTGCAGCCTTTTCGAAAAATCCGAAAAGCCCGCGCCGAAAGTGGTGCCCATGCCGCCACCAGCAGTGACCCAGGCCTGGCTGGATGTGTACGAGCCGAAGGTGCGTGAAGCGATCAAAGGCACCCATTTCGAGTTCGAACGTCGGGAAAACCTGCTGGTGGTCACCGCGCCAGTGCATGGCTCGTTCAACCCGGATCGTCCGCATATGATGCTGCCGGTCACCCTCGGTCCGCTGAGCCGTATGGCCAAATTGCTGGAAAGCGATGAAACCATCGGTGTGCTGATTCTTGGCCACGCCGACAGCAGCGGTGAAGTGAGTGCTAACCGCGAGCTGAGCCACCAGCGCGCCCGCGCCTTCACCTCGATTTTCCGCCTTAGCGGCCTCAAGCAGAACCGTCTGATGGTTAAAGGCCTGGGCTCGGATATGCCACGCGCGGCTAACGACAGCGTTGAAGGCCGTGCGTTGAACCGCCGAGTGGAAATCCTCCTGACCTCGAAAGACACCCTCAACGCGCTGATCTCCAAGTACAGCCAGCCTGCACCGGCCCCCGCCACTGCAGTTGCGGCTAGCAAGCCTGCAACTGACAAAAACGCGAAAACCGTCGCCAAGGCTGATAAGCCTGCTGCCGCTCAGTAACGCGCTACGCAGCGGCGCGTTGCCGCAGATCAAGCCAGATAGAGCGCTCGCGGGTAAGCTAGGCAAGACTTGATCGAGAGGATTTGCCGATGACTCAAACCCTGGCTGATATGCGCCGTGACTACACCCGCGATGGCTTGAGCGAGGCGCAAGCGCCGCTTGAGCCTTTTGCGTTATTTGAGCAGTGGTTTGCCGATGCGGTGAAGACCGAGCAATTGCCGGTCGAGCCCAATGCCATGACCCTGGCGACCGTCGATGCTGAAGGGCGCCCGCATTGCCGGGTGCTGCTGCTCAAGGGGCTGGATGCGCGCGGCTTTACCTTCTTCAGCAACTACGACAGCGCCAAAGGCCAGCACCTGGCCGCCAACCCCTTTGCCGCCATGACCTTCTTCTGGCCCAGTCTGGAACGGCAGGTGCGAATCGAGGGGCGCGTCGAGCGGGTTAGTGCAGAAGAGTGCGATGCCTACTTTCAGGTGCGTCCGCTGGGCAGTCGCCTCGGCGCCTGGGCGTCGCCGCAAAGCCGGGTGATTGCTGATCGCGCCGAGCTGGAAGGCCTGCTGGCCGAGACCGAACAGCGGTTTCTCGATCGTGCGCCGCATTGCCCGCCGCACTGGGGTGGCTATCGCCTGCTGCCGGAGCGCATCGAGTTCTGGCAGGGCCGTTCCAGCCGCCTGCATGACCGCCTTAATTTTCGTCTGCAGGGCGCGAACTGGCTGCGTGAGCGGTTGGCGCCCTGAGCGCGTTTCAGTCGCCGGGGTACTGCCCGGCGGCTTGCTCCAACCAGGCGGGCAGGGCGCTGCGCTTGATGCCAGCGGACTGCGCCTCAGCCAGGCGAGCGAGCATATAGCTGCGCTTGGCCGCTGAGTCGCCAGCCAGTGACAGCGCCAGGTCGCGGTCCATCCAGCGTTTGATCCGCACATACAGCCACCAGTGGAAGTACAGCCCGGCAGCGCTGGTGATGGCGACGATAAAATAATCCATAAATCCCCCGATCAAGCCTTAGCTTAGGCGGGCTGGATGTCGGTTCTGAACGCGGCGGAATGTCGCGCCCTGGCTCCGCGCGGCAGGTTAGGTAAAGTTTTGCCGCATAATGGCGGGTGACAGCGAAGCTGCGCAGGCGTTTTAATGGGGCCTGCCTAACTGGAGAAACAATCATGCGTAAACCTTTTCTGTTGGCTGCCTCGTTTGCCGTGCTGGCCCTGTTGGGTGGCTGCGCCTCCAGCCTGACTGGCGACACCTACTCGCGCGATGAAGCACGCACCGTGCAGACCGTGCGCATGGGCACCATCGAAGCGTTGCGCCCAGTGAAGATCGAAGGCACGAAAACCCCCATCGGCGCAGGTGCTGGTGCAGTCATCGGCGGCGTGGCCGGTAGCGGTGTCGGTGGCGGGCGCGGCAGCGCGGTGGCGGCGGTGATCGGTGCAGTGGCCGGTGGCCTGCTGGGCGCGATGACCGAGGAAGGCCTGACCCGTACCCAGGGTGTGGAAATCACCGTGCGCGAAGATGACGGCAGCATGCGCGCCTACGTGCAGGCCGTTGAAGAAAACCAGATTTTCCGCGTTGGTGAGCGCGTGCGCATCATGACTGTGAATGGCACCAGTCGCGTTACTCACTGAGTGTCGAAGAGGCCGGATCAGTCCTGACTGATCCGGTTTTTTATTGCCTTTTTTCTAGATAAACCAGATGTTTATCGGCGTTTCTCAGGTTTTTCAGGCAAGCTCGCGGAAAACACAGTGTTTAGTAATAATTCTATCCATGACGGTTGGCCGATAGTTATGGATAATCGCGCACGCTTTTGTGCTGACGGGCTTTAGTTGTTCTGCAGTGCAATACTTTTGCGCGGGTTGCTGCGCAGGCAAAAGCCTGCGGTTGACCGCAGTGAGAAGGTTAGGGAGTCAGCCGGGTACGTGCCGGGTTCGCATTAAGGGGTTTTTCTATGACGCTTGCGCTGATCATCGCCTTGCCATTTCTCGGCATTTTTCTGCCTTTGCTGGCCGAACGCATGGGCCGTTCCGCCTGCGCTGTGGCGGCAGCATTGGCGCCGCTGACGGCTTTGGTGCTGTTGTTCTCGCAGCAGTCTGCGGTATTTGCTGGTGAAGTGCTCAAGGTCAAACTGGAGTGGTTGCCGGCCCTGGGCCTGAATCTCAGCCTGCGCCTGGATGGTCTGGGCTTTCTGTTTGCCCTGCTGATTCTCGGTATCGGCCTGCTGGTCATTCTTTACGCGCGCTACTACCTGTCGAAGAAGGAGCCGATGGGGCGCTTCTTCGCCTTCCTCCTGCTGTTTATGGGCGCGATGCTCGGCGTGGTGCTGTCGGAAAACCTGCTGCTGATGCTGATGTTCTGGGAGCTGACCAGCCTGTCGTCGTTCCTCTTGATTGGCTTCTGGGGCGCCCGTTCGGATGCGCGCAAAGGCGCGCGCATGGCTCTGGCCGTGACGGGTGGTGGTGGCCTGGCGCTGTTCGCCGGGATTCTGCTGATCGGCCATATCGCCGGCAGCTTCGAGTTGTCTCAGGTGCTGGCGGCCGGTTATGCGATCCGCGCCCATGAGCTGTACCCGTTGGCGCTGATTCTGGTGCTGCTGGGGGTGTTCACTAAATCGGCGCAGTTCCCGTTCCACTTCTGGCTACCGCACGCCATGGCGGCGCCGACGCCGGTGTCGGCGTATCTGCATTCGGCGACCATGGTCAAAGCCGGGGTGTTTCTCCTGGCGCGTCTGTACCCGGCGCTGGCGGGGTCGGAGTGGTGGTTCTACCTGGTCAGCATCACCGGCCTGGTGACCTTGCTGGTCGGCGCCGGGATGGCGCTGTTTCAGCATGACCTCAAGGGTCTGCTGGCCTATTCGACCATCAGCCACCTGGGTCTGATCACCTTGCTGTTCGGCCTGGACACCCGCCTGGCCGCCGTGGCGGCAGTGTTCCACATCATCAACCACGCCACCTTCAAGGCCTCGCTGTTTATGGCGGCGGGGATCATCGACCACGAAACCGGCAGCCGCGACATGCGGCGCATCAACGGTATGTGGAAGTACATGCCGCATACGGCCGTGTTGGCCATGGTGGCGGCCTCGGCGATGGCCGGGGTGCCGCTGCTCAACGGCTTCCTGAGCAAGGAAATGTTCTTTACCGAGACGCTCAACCAGCACCTACTGGGCAGCTTCAACTGGGTGATCCCGGCAGCGGCAACCTTGGCCGGGGTGTTCTCGGTGGCGTATTCGCTGCGCTTTATCCACGACGTGTTCTTCAACGGCGAGCCGGTCGACCTGCCGCATTACCCGCCGCATGAGCCGCCGCGCTATATGAAGGTGCCGGTGGAGATTCTGGTGTTCCTCTGCCTGCTGGTGGGTATCGTGCCGGCCTACACCGTGGCGCCGTTGCTGGCGACTGCCGCCTCGGCAACCTTGGGCGGTGATGTACCGAGTTACAGCCTGGCGATCTGGCATGGCTTCAACCTGCCGCTGCTGATGAGCTTTATTGCCCTGTTTGGCGGGATTCTGGTGTACGTGTTCCGTCAGCCGCTGTTCCGCTGGTATGCCGGGCTGCCGAGTGTTGACGCCAAGCTGCTGTTCGAGCGTGGTGTGCTGATCCTGGTCAAGGTGTCTAGCGTGATCACCCACTGGCTGGAGAATGCATCGCTGCAGCGTTACCTGGCGCTGCTGCTGGCAGCGGCCTTGCTGGTGGTGACTCAGGGGCTGAGCTCGTTGCCGCAGATCAGCGGCCCAGTGGCCATGGCCGAGATCGACGGCATCACCGTTCTGGGCTTGGGCATCATGGCCTTGGCCGCCTTGGTGACGGTGGTCTTCCATCGTCAGCGCCTGGTTTCGTTGCTGATGCTCAGCGTGGTCGGGCTGATGGTTGCCCTGGCGTTCGCCCGCTATTCGGCGCCGGATCTGGCCCTGACCCAGCTGTCGGTAGAGGTGGTGACCATCATCCTGCTGATGCTCGCGCTGTTCTTCCTGCCGGCGCATACCCGTATCGAGTCGAGCAGCCTGCGCGGTCTGCGTGACTTCGCACTGGCGGTCGGCACTGGCGTGATGGTGGCGATGCTGGTGTTCGCCGTGCTGACGCGGCCATACGACAGCATTTCCGCATTCTTCCTGGAGAACAGCGTGCCGGGCGGTGGCGGCACCAACGTGGTCAACGTGATCCTGGTGGACTTCCGTGGCTTCGATACCCTCGGCGAGGTCACCGTGCTGGCGATTGCCGCCGTGGGCATCTTCGCGCTGCTCGATGGCCTGCGCCTGATCCAGCCGAAGGTCGATGCACAGGGGCGCGACTGGGCGCGTGACCGCCATCCGCTGATCCTCGCCACTCTGTCGCGGGTGCTGTTGCCGATGGCGCTGCTGGTCTCGGTGTTTATCTTCCTGCGCGGGCACAACCTGCCGGGTGGCGGCTTTATTGCCGGCTTGGTGACGGCCGTGGCGCTGATCCTGCAATACGTCGCCAGTGGCGTGCAGTGGACGCAGTCGCGCCTGCCGCTGAATTACCAGGGCATGGCCGGCCTCGGCGTGTTGATTGCCGGGCTGACCGGTCTGGGCAGCTGGCTGTTTGACCGGCCGTTCCTGACTTCGGCCTTCGGCCATTTCCATATCCCGCTGGTCGGTGAGATCGAGTTGGCCACTGCCATGCTGTTCGATCTGGGCGTGTACCTGACGGTTGTCGGCGCGACCCTGCTGATTCTCGCCAACCTGGGCAAGTTGACCCAGGAAAAAGCTGCACAAGAGGTGCTTTGAGATGGAAGCCATATTTGCCGCAACCCTGGGCATCCTTACCGCCAGCGGTGTGTACCTGCTGCTGCGCGCGCGGACCTTCCCGGTAGTGCTGGGGCTGACGCTGATTTCCTATGCGGTCAACCTGTTCCTGTTTGCCATGGGCCGCCTGCAGAGTGGCGTGGTCACGGTGATCGGCAAGAGCAGCGAGTACGCTGACCCGCTGCCGCAAGCGCTGGTGCTGACTGCCATCGTGATCGGCTTTGCCATGACCGCCTTCGTCGTAGTGCTGGCGCTGCGCAGCGTGGGCGAAACCCAGACCGACCATGTTGACGGCCAGGAGCCTGCGCAATGAATCACGGCTTGATCCTGCCCATTCTGCTGCCGATGTTTGCCGGCAGCCTGTTGCTGCTGGGCGCGGGCCTGAGCCTGCGAGTCAAACGCAGCCTGTCGCTGCTGGCCACCTTGATGCTGCTGCCATTGAGTGGCTATCTGCTCTGGCTGGCTGATCAGGACGTGCTGCAGGTGTATGCCGCCGGTAACTGGGCAGCGCCGTTCGGCATCATCCTGCTGCTTGATCGCCTGAGCGCCTTGCTGCTGGTGGTCACGGCGGTGCTTGGCAGCTTTGCCTTGCTCTATGCAGTGCGCGGTGATGATCAGCGCGGGCAGAGTTTCCATGCGTTGTTCCAGTTCCAGTTGATGGGCATTAACGGCGCCTTCCTCACCGGCGATCTGTTCAACCTGTTCGTATTCTTCGAAATCCTGCTGATCGCGTCCTACTCGCTGTTGGTGCATGGCGGCGGAGTAGAGCGGGTGCGTGCGGGGCTGCATTACGTGGTGCTGAACCTGGTGGGGTCGGCGTTCTTCCTGCTTGCGGTGGGCGTGCTGTATGGCATCACCGGCACCCTGAACATGGCCGACATGGCCAGTCGGGTGGCCGCTGCCGGGCCGGATGATGCGGCGCTGCTCGGTGCTGCCGGGTTGTTGCTGCTGGTGGTATTCGGCCTCAAGGCGGCGTTTCTGCCGCTGTATTTCTGGCTGCCCAAGGCCTATGCCTCGGCCACTGCGCCGGTCGCTGCGCTGTTTGCGATCATGACCAAGGTCGGCCTGTATTCGATCATCCGCGTGTACACGCTGATCTTCGGTGACGATGCCGGCAGCCTGGCCAATATGGCCAACGACTGGCTCTGGCCAATTGCCCTGCTGACCCTGGCGCTGGGCGTGATCGGCGCGCTGGCGGCGGTCAGCCTGCAGGGCCTCTTGGCCTATCTGGTGGTGGTGTCGGTCGGCACCTTGCTCGCCGGTATCGCCATCGGCACCGAGCAAGCCCTGGCCGCCGCCTTGTATTACCTGGTGCACAGCACCTGGGTGGCTGGCGGGATGTTCCTGTTGGCGGATTTAATTAGCCGTCAGCGCGGCGACAAGCAGGGGCTGCTGGTGCAGGGCCCGGCGCTGCAGAATCCGCATCTGCTCGGCGGCCTGTTCTTCTTCGGCGCGATTGCCGTGGCCGGCCTGCCGCCGCTCTCCGGGTTTATCGGCAAGCTGCTGTTGCTGCGCTCGCTGGAGCCGGGCCTGCAGGCGCTCATGCTGTGGCCCGTGGTGCTGGGCGGCGGTCTGCTGACCCTGATTGCCCTGAGCCGTGCCGGCAGCATGCTGTTCTGGCGCGTCGGCCTGAGCCAGCTGGACAGCGCCGAGCTGGACTACGGCCGGCTGCTGGCCTGCGCCGGCTTGCTGCTACTCAGCCTGCTGCTGATGGTTGGCGCCGCGCCGCTGCTCAGTTACGTCGAGGCCACAGCCAGTCAGCTGCATGACCTGGCGTTGTACCGGCAAATCATCGAATCGGGAGCTGTACGATGAAAGCACGTCGCTGGTTACCCCATCCGCTGCTGAGCCTGTGCCTGTTGCTGGTCTGGCTGCTGTTGATGAATGACCTGAGCCTGGGCCACTGGCTGCTCGGGGCACTGCTCGGCTGGGCGATTCCGCTGTTGACCCAGGTGTTCTGGATCAACCCGCCACGGGTCTACAAGCCCTTCAAACTGTGCTTGTTTTTGCTGCGCATCCTCGGCGATATCGTCACCGCCAACCTGCAGGTGGCCAAGCTGATCCTCGGACCGCCCGCCAAGCTGCGCCCGGCGTTCGTGGAGATTCCCATGCTGCTGGAAGATGAACTGGCCCTGACCATGCTCACCAGCATCATCTCCCTGACCCCGGGCACGGTATCCGCTGACCTCAGCGATGACCGCAAGATGCTGCTGGTACACGGCCTGGACGTGCCGGACGCTGACGCCTTGGTGGCGGAAATCAAACAGCGCTACGAAGCACCCTTGCTGGAGGTATTCACATGCTCGCCTACGTGATTCCGCTGTGCCTGGTGATCATCGGCCTGGCCCTGGTACTGACCATGGCGCGCCTGATCATCGGCCCGGATTTGCCCGACCGCATCCTGGCCCTGGATACCCTGTATATCAACGCGATTGCCATGCTGGTGCTGTTTGGCATCTGGTTGGGCAGCGATCTGTATTTTGAAGCGGCCCTGCTGATTGCGGTGATGGGCTTTATCGGCACGGTGGCCGTGGCCAAGTATTTGCTGCGTGGCGACATCATCGAATGAGAACGAGTTTACGATCTGCTGCGCGTCGGCCCTGCTGCGTTAAGAGCAGGCTCGGCAAGCTGCTTGCTGCTAACGCGCTTCAGCGCGGCCCGAAGGGCGAGCGAAGCGAGTAGTGCTTTACAGCTCGTAAACTCCGCTTGATTCGCTGCGCTCACCCTGCGGGCCAGCCTACGGCTGTTACTGCGCTACGCTACGTTTCTCGCCTGTTCTTGCCTTGCATGGCTCTAGCTCGCGAGATCGTAAAAACGTTCTACGGAGATTGCTGAATGGATACCTGGATCGAAGCGCTGGTGGCGCTGTTTCTGCTGATCGGCAGCCTGTTCGCCTTGATCGGTGCAATCGGCCTGTACCGCCTGCCGGACTTCTTTATGCGCCTGCACGGCCCGACTAAGGCCAGCACCCTGGGCGTGGGCGGCATGGTGATCGCCTCGCTGATCTACTTCAGCTTTCGTGGCGAGGGCGTCAGCCTGCATGAGCTGCTGATCGCCCTGTTTCTGTTTATCACTGCACCGGTCAGCGCCCATATGCTGGCCAAGGCCGCGCTGCAGCAGAAGCTGCAGATCAACGAGCAAACTCGCGGTAAACCCTGGGAACAATAAGGTGCCGGTTGCGTCGCGCTTCCTGTGGGAGGGGGCTTTAGCCGCGACGGCTGTCTCGTCTCGAACCACCCCACACAGTTCGCGGCGCTGACTGTATCTGTCGGCGCCGCACTGGCCTCTCTACACTGCAGCCTTTAGTCAGGGGCTTGGGTATGCGTGAGCAGGGAAGGGGCATCGCGGTTATCTGCCTGGTGATCGCCATGGCGCTGTGGGGCAGTTCCTTTATTGCGCTGAAACTGGCCTTTGCCGAGCTGCCGCCGTTGTGGGTGATCTTCGGTCGTATGGCCTTGGGCAGCCTGGTGTTTCTGCTGGCCTGGCGCTGGCGCGGACAGATGCATTACCGCGCTGGTGACTGGAAGTACCTGCTGGGCCTGGCGGCCTGCGAACCCTGTCTGTATTTCCTCTTCGAAGCCCTGGCGCTGCAACACACCAGCGCCGCCCAGGCTGGCATGGTCACGGCCTTGCTGCCGCTGCTGGTGGCGGTCGGCGCGTTTATCTTTTTGCGTGAGAGGATCAGCCGCATCACCCTGGCCGGGTTTCTCCTGGCCCTGGTCGGCGCCGTATGGCTAAGCCTGGCCGGTAGCGCCGATGAGCATGCCAGCAACCCGATTCTCGGCAACTTCTACGAACTACTCGCGATGCTCTGCGCCATGGGCTACACCCTGCTGCTCAAGCACCTGTCATCGCGTTATTCGCCCTTTCTGCTGACCGCCATGGTGGCTTTTGTCGGCACTATTTTCTTTCTGCCCCTGGCACTGTTCAGTGCACCTTTGCCAACCAGCGTCAGCCCCATGGGCCTGGGTGCGGTGGCGTACCTGGGGATTCTGGTCACGGTGGGCGCTTATGGGTTGTACAACTTCGGCGTCAGCCGCCTGCCGGCCAGCCAGGCGTCGGGCTTTACCAACCTGATCCCGGTATTCACCCTGCTGTTCGCCATACTGCTATTGGGCGAAAGCCTGAATGCTGTGCAGATGCTGGCAGCGGGATTGGTGTTTGCTGGCGTATTGCTAAGCCAGTGGCGCGGGACCCGTGTGGTGCCGGTCGGTGTGCTGGATTGAGGAAGTCGGATTTGCTGCGCGTCGGCGATACGGCGTTAAAAATGGCCTCGGAATGCTCATTTACAGCTCGTAAACTCCGCTTCCTCAGCCATTTTTGCCTTGTCTCGCTCTAGCTCGCGAAATCCGAAATAAACCCTAGGGGATTAAGGCATGAGCGATACACGAAGTTGGGCGCGTGAAGCGATCCGTATCATTGAGGCGGACTTTCAGCGCAGCGCCGACACCCACCTGATTCCCCTGGCGCTGCCGGGATTGCCAGGCGTTGAGCTGTATTTCAAGGATGAGTCCAGCCATCCGACTGGCAGCCTCAAGCATCGCCTGGCGCGTTCGCTGTTTCTCTACGCGCTGTGTAACGGCTGGCTCAAGCCCGGTGCGCCGGTGATCGAGGCGTCCAGCGGTTCCACGGCAATCTCCGAGGCCTACTTCGCCCGCTTGCTGGGGCTACCGTTTATCGCGGTGATGCCGGCCAGTACCTCGAAAGAGAAAATCGCGCAGATCGCCTTCTACGGCGGCCAGAGCCATCTGGTGAATGATCCAACGCAGATCTACGCCGAGTCCGAGCGCCTGGCGCGCGAGACCGGCGGGCATTTTATGGATCAGTTCACCTACGCCGAGCGCGCCACCGATTGGCGCGCCAACAACAATATTGCCGAGTCGATTTTCCAGCAGCTGCGCAGCGAGCGCTTTCCTGAACCGAGCTGGCTGGTGTCCAGCCCAGGCACCGGCGGCACCCTCGCCACATTGGGGCGCTATGTACGTTATCGCCGTCAAAGTACCCAGGTGCTCTGCGCCGATGCTGAGCGTTCGGTGTTCTTCGATTACTACCGCAGCGGCGATGCCAGCCTGTGCTTGAGCCATGGCTCGCGGATCGAAGGCATCGGCCGGCCACGGGTTGAGGCGTCCTTTCTGCCGTCGGTGATCGACGCCATGTGCAAGGTGCCGGATGCTTTGTCCCTGGCTGCCATGCATTACCTGGCGCAACGCCTGGGCCGCAAAGCGGGTGGCTCCAGCGGCACTAACCTGATTGGCGCGCTATTGGTGGCGCAGCGTATGGTCGCGAAGGGGGAGTCCGGTTCGGTGGTGGCGATTCTCTGCGATGGCGGTGAGCGCTATGCCGACACCTACTACGATCAGGCCTGGCTTAGCGCCCAGGGTTTCGACCTGATTGGGTTAATCGCAGCGGTGGCCGATTGCGCCGAGCGCGGCGTCGCGCTACCCGGGGACTTACCCACGGCAGGGCTTTAACGGCTGGTTGCGCACTGCTGTTCGTTACCTGCAACGCTAAAAATTCCGGCTGCCTTAGCAGCCGGAGTTTTGAGTGGTTTGGGTTTCAGGCAGAAAAACCACCATCAATCATCAGGCTGGAACCGGTGATATAGCCGGCTTCCGGGCCTGCCAGATAGGCCACGAAGCTGGCAATCTCTTCGGCGCGACCGTAGCGGTTGATGGCCATCAGCTGTTTCAGGCTGTCAGCAAATTCGCCGTTTTCCGGGTTCATCTCGGTGTCCACCGGGCCTGGTTGCAGGTTGTTTACGGTAATGCCACGGCTGCCCAGGTCGCGGGCCAGGCCCTTGGTCAAACCCACCAGCGCGGCCTTGCTCATGGCATACACCGCGCCACCGGCAAAGGGCATGCGCTCGGCATTGGTGCTGCCGATGTTGATGATGCGGCCGCCATCGTTGAGGTGTTTGGCCGCTTCCTGGCTGGCGATCACCACGCTGCGGACGTTGATCGACAGCGTGCGGTCGATGTCTTCGATACTCATCTGTTCAATCGGTGCGATAGCCAGTACGCCGGCGTTATTGACCAGAATATCCAGTTGGCCAAAGGTGCTCAGGGTTTGCTGAATGGCGCCGCGAATAGCGCTTTCACTAGCACTGTCGGCCTGGATCGCCAGGGCTTTGCCGCCGGCCGCCTGAATTTCCCGCACCAGTGCTTCGGCGTGCTGAGCGCTTTGGCTGTAGCTCAGGGCAACAGCGGCACCTTCACGAGCCAGGCGTTTGGCGATGGCGGCGCCAATGCCACGGGAACCGCCTTGGATAAAGGCAACTTTGTTACTGAGGGGCAGGGTGGTGTTGGTCATGTCGATCTCCATACAAGTAAGTGGGTGTTTGGGTACTTCTTGGTGTTGGAGTGAGTATCTGCTGCGGATTGGTTTCTAATAAGCCAGTAATGCGCATATGCTTTCGATCCAAATGCTATCGAATGCCGACGCCAGGAACCGCCGATGGACACCCTAAATTGCATCGAATGCTTTATTCGCAGCGCTCAGGCCGGCAGCTTTGCTGAGGCGGCGCGGCGCTTGGGGCTGACCCCGGCCGCGGTCGGCAAGAATGTGGCGCGGCTAGAAACCAGCCTGGATGTGCGGCTGTTTCACCGCAGTACGCGCAAGCTCAGCCTTACCGAGGCGGGGGAGTATTTTCTGGCTGATGCGGCGGGGGGCTTGAGTGCTCTGCAATTGGCCATGGGCAACCTCACCAGCCTGCGCAGCCAGCCGGCGGGCACCTTGAAGGTGAGCATGGGGTTATCGTTCGGTCGCGAGTATATGGTGCCGCTATTGGGCGAGTTCCTGCGGCGCTATCCGCGCATCATGCCGGATTGGCATTTTGATAACCGTCAGGTTGATCTGGTCGCCGAGGGTTTTGATGTCGCGATTGGCGGCGGCTTTGATATTCCCCAAGGTGTTGTGGCGCGCGAATTGGCGCCGGCACATCGCGTGTTGCTGGCGGCGCCGCAGTACCTTGCCCAGGCTGCGCCACTGGCTTCACCGGCTGATCTTCCCCAGCACGCCGGCATCTTGATTCGCTCACCACAAACCGGGCGCGTGCGGCCTTGGACATTGCGTAATCGAGAGGGCTTGCTGGCCTCGGTGGAGATGAAAACCCGCATGACGTTCAGCGACCCAGAGGCTGCCTGTGTGGCTGCCGAGGCTGGTTTGGGCATCGCTCTGGTGAGCACCGGGCATGCGCTGACGTACCTGCGGCGGGGCACGGTGCAGCGCGTACTGCCGGATTGGCATGTAGACGCCGGGGCGATTTCGATCTATTTCGCCGGGCAGAAGTTGCTGCCGCAGAAGACCCGGGTGTTTATTGATTTTGTCCGCGAGCAATTTCAGCAGCAGGGGCTGGAGAAACTGTTGTCAGCACTGTAGGAGAGCTGGCCCTGAAAAGCATGGCAGCCTGTTCTAGACGGGTTCAGCAATACTCAGGATGACGCGAATCAGCGCTTCGCTTACGCCAAGAGCATCCACTCAGGCGAAGAGCACGCCGCCTCTGCCGGGATGCTGGGCAAGGCTGGTTTTGTCGAACTGAGAGCTACGCCGACCTTGGGCGCCGCCCCAACGCTTCGCGGCGCACTGCACTCGCTTGCCTGCGCCCGGGCATTAGCCTGCAGCTGGCCAAACCATGCTGGTCTAGAGTCACTGTTGTGGTGGACGCACACCGCGCCCCCAATGCCGCAGGAGAAATGCCATGGGAATTGTGCGCAGCTGTTTGCACATGCTGCTGTGGTCAGTCGTTGGGTTGAGCGGGCCGGCGTTGGCTGCCGATGATACGGCAGGGTCGAAGGACCATCCGCTGCTGTCCCGCTACCCGAACTCGCATATCGTCGAATACGAGCAGAACTATAACGCCGCACAGTTCGCCACCGGCACCCAGGACGGCGTGCCGCAGCGTCAGAGCGTGGAAGGCGAGGCCACACAGATTCGCTATTTCCACAACGCGGTAGACAACCAGCCGAGCCCGTTGCAGCTGCTGCGCAACTACCAGAACGCGATCAAGTCAATTGGCGGCGAAGTGATTTACGAGCGCCTGCCACAGGATGGCGATGGCGGCGAAACCACACTGAAGGTCACGACCGGTGGTAAGGAGGTGTGGGTGCGCCTCGAACCTGAGATTTTCAGCGCACCGACCCAGAGCTACAAGCTGGTGATAGTCGAAGTGGCGGCCATGCAGCAGGTGGTCAGCGCCAATCAGTTACTCGATGAACTCAACCGCAACGGCTTTATCACCCTGTATATCAACTTCGACACCGGCAAAGCCGAGCTCAAGGCCGATGGCCAGGCCACGGTGACGGAGATTGTCAGCATGCTGAAAGTCGCGCCGGCGTTGCGCCTGGCCATCGAAGGCCATACCGACAGCCAGGGCCAGGCGGAGGCCAACAAGCTGTTGTCCGAACAGCGTGCGCAGAGCGTGATGAACGCCATAGTCGCCGCCGGTATCGAGGAGCAGCGGCTGGCTGCCGCAGGTTTTGGCCAGGAGCGGCCAGTGGCGGACAATCGCAGCGAAGAAGGGCGGGCGAAGAATCGCCGGGTCGAGTTGGTCAAGCTGTAGTCCACATGCTGCCTGGTTTACAGGCAGCGTGCTGTTGCTGGCTTAGGCTGGCTCGGCAATCCCCAGCATGTCGCGAATCAGCGCTTCGGCCACGCGAATGCCATCCACCCCGGCGGAGAGAATGCCGCCGGCGTAACCCGCGCCTTCCCCGGCCGGGTACAGGCCACGAACGTTGAGGCTCTGCATATCCGCGCCACGGGTGATGCGCAGCGGCGAGGACGTGCGGGTTTCGATGCCGGTCAGTACTGCGTCATGCAGGTCGAAACCCTTGATCTGCTTGCCGAAGGCCGGCAGCGCTTCGCGGATGGCTTCGATGGCAAAGTCCGGCAGCGCCAGGGCCAGGTCGCCCAGCTTGATCCCCGGCTTGTATGACGGCTCGACGCTGCCCAGTTCGGTAGACGGCTTGCCGGCAATAAAGTCGCCGACCAGTTGCCCTGGTGCTTCGTAGGTGCTGCCGCCGAGCAGATAGGCCTGGGATTCCAGGCGCTCCTGCAACTCGACACCGGCCAGCGGGCCGCCCGGGTAATCCTGCTCCGGGGTAATGCCGACGACGATGCCGGCGTTGGCGTTGCGCTCATTACGCGAGTACTGGCTCATGCCGTTGGTCACCACGCGGTTCGGCTCCGAGGTGGCCGCCACCACGGTGCCGCCTGGGCACATGCAGAAGCTGTAGACCGAGCGGCCGTTCTTGGCGTGGTGCACCAGTTTGTAATCTGCGGCGCCGAGCTTGGGGTGGCCAGCGTATTTACCGAGGCGTGCGCGGTCGATCAGGCCTTGCGGGTGCTCGATACGAAAGCCCACCGAGAACGGCTTGGCTTCCATAAATACCTCGCGCTTGTGCAGCATGCGGAAGGTGTCACGCGAGCTGTGGCCCAGGGCCAGGATCACCTGGCGGCTGAGAATCTGCTCGCCACTGTCGAGCACCACACCTTTGAGCTGACCATTTTCGATCAGCACATCGCTGACGCGCTGCTGAAAGCGTACTTCGCCGCCCAGGGCTTTGATCTCTTCGCGCATGGTGGCGACCACGCCGGTAAGGCGGAAGGTGCCGATATGCGGCTTGCTGACATAGAGGATCTCGTCCGGCGCGCCGGCCTTGACGAACTCCTGCAGCACCTTGCGCCCGTAATGCTTGGGGTCCTTGATCTGGCTGTACAGCTTGCCATCGGAGAAGGTGCCGGCACCGCCTTCGCCGAATTGCACGTTGGACTCGGGGTTGAGCACGTTCTTACGCCACAGGCCCCAGGTGTCCTTGGTGCGCTGGCGCACTTCGGTGCCGCGCTCCAGCACGATGGGCTTGAGTCCGGCCTGGGCGAGAATCAGCGCGGCGAAAATCCCGCACGGGCCGAAACCGACTACCAGCGGGCGCTCTGCGAGGTTCTCCGGCGCCATACCGACTGGCTTGTAGGCGGTATCCGGGGTGACGCTGATATGCCGGTCATCGCTGAATTTGGCCAGCAGCGCCGCTTCATCGCGCAGCTCGCAGTCGATGGTGTAGATAAAGTGCATCTCAGTGGATTTCTTTCGCGCATCGTAGCTGCGCTTGAACAAGGTGAAGCCAAGCAGCTCGCTGTCGGCAATCCCCAGGCGCTGGACGATGGCCGGGCGCAGGGCCTCGTCGGGGTGATCGAGGGGCAGCTTGAGTTCGGTGATACGAAGCATGAGGGACGATCCACTTTCAGGGCCGGAGGCAACCCGGCAGCTTTTAAAAGGCGGCGATTATACGCCTGATCTGTGGTTAAAGGCCGCCGTCTATAGAGGGCAGCGGCCTGTCATATGGCTGAGTGCTAGCGCGCCTCAGGCTTTACCCAGGCCAGCATCACATCGAGCATGCGGTTGGCGAAGGCCCATTCGTTGTCATACCAGGCCAAAACCTTGACCAGGTCGCCCTGCACACGGGTGTGGCTGAGGTCGACCACGCAGGACACCGGGTAGCCATTGAAGTCGCTGGACACCAGTGCCAGCTCGTTGCACTCCATAACCCCCGGCGGCAACTGCAAGGCGCCGGCCTTTAGCGCGGCGTTAATCGCTTCGCGGCTGGTCGGGCGTTCGCTGGTAAAGGTCAGATCTACCAAGGAGACGTTGGGCGTTGGTACGCGTATCGATAATCCATCCAGGCGGCCGATCAGCTCCGGCATCACCAGGCCGATGGCTTTGGCCGCGCCGGTGCTGGTGGGGATCATCGACAGCGCGGCGGCCCGGGCGCGGTAGAGGTCGCTGTGGGTCTTGTCCAGCAGGTTCTGGTCATTGGTATAGGAGTGGATGGTGTTCACCAGCCCCTGACGAATGCCCACGGCTTCGTGCAACACCTTGGCCATCGGCGCCAGGCAGTTGGTGGTGCAGGAGGCGTTGGAAACGATCTGCTGATCGTCCAGTAATTGGTGATTAACGCCGTAGACCACGGTCAGGTCGGCGCTGTCCAGCGGGTGCGAGAGCAACACGCGCGGGCTGCCGGCGCTGATGTGCTGTTCGACCTGGGCGCGTTTTTTCAGCTTGCCGGTGCATTCGAGCACCAGATCCATCGCGTGCTCACGCCAGGGCAGATTGCTCACTTCGCGCTCACGCAACAGCTGGATCGGGTGGCCGTTTACCAGCAAGGTATCGCCGTCCAGGCTGATCTCCCCGGGGAAGCGGCCGAAGGTGGAGTCGAAGCGGGTGAGGTGGGCGAGGGTGCTTTGCTCACCCAGATCATTGATCGCGGTGAGGTGGATCTGCTGCTCCAGTTTGCGCTCGAACAACGCGCGCACCAGGCAGCGACCGATACGTCCATATCCATTGATAGCAATGCGCAGCATAACGATATCCCTTTGGCTGTCTTCCCTTGCAGCTTAGGCCAATCGTCTACCAAGCGGCTGATCTATCTCAGCTATCTGCGCATTGATCGGTGTATCCACGGCTCAGTCGTTGCGGGCGCCACCCAGGTAGGCACAGCCTCGCAGGACTTCGCCGTTGAGGCGTAATTCAGCGCTCAGGTGCTGCACCGCACCACTCATGCTGTCGACGCAGCGCTGGCGGGCGACCCACAGATCCAGGCGTTGGCCGTTGGCTTCGCTGCTAAGGTTGAGACGGCCTTCGGGCAATTGCTCTTCCAGATACGGCAGCGCCTGTGGCTCCTGGCCGGGGCGGTTGAGGATCAGGCCCTGATTACTTACCGCGATATTCCAGTCTGGCTCGTGGCCGCTGGCGCGCAGGATGGTGCGGGCGAAGTTGATGTCTGTGCAGCCATGGCCTTCAGCCTGTACGCGGTACACCTGGCTCGGCACGAACTGGCCATCGACACCTTTCTGCGCATTGGCCTGCAGCTGGCCGCGCATATCGACATACAGCGTTGCGTGGCCGTCAGCGAATAGCGTGCTAGCGTCGCTGCTCAGCTCGGCGGCGCTGTCTTCCTTGAGGATAAATTGACGTTGTTCCTGGCAGGGGCGAAACAGCAACTGGCCCGCGTTCAGGCTCAGTTCGCCTTGCATGCGCGTCTGCTGGATCAGCGGCTCGGCGGGTTTGTCGGTAAGCACCTGGCAACTGGCGAGCAGTGGCAACAAGGCAAAGCAAAACGGGCGGCTGAAACGCATCGTGGCACTCCTGAAAAGTGCGCTCACGTTACCTAGGCCCCTGGCGTATCACAAGGGCATGCCGCCGCTGGCGACGGCATTTTCAGCCCGGCTGGGCAGATCATCAGGGTTGTGCTGCCTGCAGCTTGATGTGCCCTGAAGGTTAGCCGTTGGTTTTGATGGTTGTGGTCGGACCATTGGTCTTGACCGACTCAATACCGGTCTCACGGCTAGCGGCAGCCTTGTACATCTGGCTGGTGCCAATCACCTGATGGTTGGCCGCTTTGAGGTTGAAGTAGAAGCGCCCATCACTGGCATCCTTGCGCTCGTAGCGCTCATCGGCAGGCGCATTCTTCTGCACCGAAGCAATGCCGCCTTCCGCAGCCGCGCGGGTCTCGTACTGCTCACTGCGCAAAATCACCTCGGCATTACCGGCCTTCAACACGAAAAAGAACTGGCCTTTATCGTTCTTCGTAAGTTCATACCAACCAGCCATGGCGGCCTCCATCAAATAAAAGGGAAGGGGTAGAACAGCGATCAGCGCAACTACGGGCGTGATCGACGGGCAAAAGCATAGCAAGGGCGTGTGACAGTGCGCGGTGAGGTGGTGTTGGCAGCTGCGCTGGCCGTGCTTGAGGGGATTGTTTGCCGTGCGCTACTCGCCAGACAGATCCGACTCCTGGTCTGGGTCGCCCAAAAGGAATGTGTCGCCATTGCTTGCGGTCAAGGTAGCTGTGCCCAGGTTGCGGATAACCCACTGCCATTGGCCATAACGGCTCTGTAACGTGCCGCGCGCAGTGCAGGGGCCGTAGAGAAAAAAGTCATGCTGCTGACGCGATGAAATAAGTACTGCCCGCGCAAAGAAGGCCTTTACCTGAGTTGGACTGATCATGAACGTGGTACAGCCTTCAGACTGCGGGCCGATCCCCTGTTCTTGTACATGGATTTTGGTAATCGTCCCTATGGGCGATGCCAAGCCGGTAAGTGGTAGCAGTAGCATTGATAGCAGTAGGCCTGCGAGTATTTGGCAGGTTTTACGGGCAGGGATAGGTGTTTGCTGTCTGGTCATGGCTTGAGGTGTTTTGTGTCTTGATTATTGTGATTGAAGTGCGTGTGAGTTATGTCGGTAATAAAACGGATATTTGATGTGATTGAAGGTTTGATTAAGGGACGGAATTTAGACTGTTCCAGTGAGCGGGGCGAACGGGTTGAGCCAGTTGTTAGGCTCGGCACGGTAGCCGCCGTAACGCAGAAAGAAAAGGCAGGCACCGCCGATGATAATGGCGGATTTGGTAAATTAATTGTTACGTTGTCCGGCATAAACCAACTCCTTTTGATAATGTCAGTAACTCTGGAAAACGTACTGGCGATGCGGTGTTGCGGGTGATGCAAGCGGAAAAATATTCCGGAGGTTGCCTAACGCTTGGCACAGCGGCGAGCGTAGCGAGTCCGGCGGCTGAAAGCCGCGAACTGCTGCCGATTGTTAGGCGCATTTCTCATCGTTTGAGTCTTCTAAGCCAAGTGTCCCACGATTCAATACGAATTGGTGGAGTAGAATTCATTTCATAATCATGTCGTTTTTGACTTTCTTCTAAGTCATTTACAGTTCGACCACCAATCACAATAGTGCGAATATTTACATCCTTATTTGGGTCAACCTGTTTGCAAGAAAGCGGCCCAACAAATGCATTATGAATTAAATTTCCTTCCAAAACTCTCTTTCTATTTTTATGTGCATTTTTTCGAAACTCTTCATAGCCTCTATAAACCACCCCAAGGCGTTTTTGAATTTGCTCAGCAGCATCTCTAACCTTGTGATTGAATGACCCGTAATGGTTTGAATTAACCAAATTGAAATCAGCTCCCTTTACTTCAATCAGGATAATATCCATACGCGATCTTCCCGAGAAAATCACGAAGTCTACCGATCCATCAGCCAACGGATACTCGGAAAAGCATATATACTCATCATCGCCAACATAAGCTTCCGCTATTATTGAAAGATCTTGCTTTATTAATCTCTGAATTTCTTGTTCATTAGCCCCAGAGTTTATCAACTCCTGAACCGCAGGCTTTGGAATCATTGAGTCCAGTATTTCTCGTTTACGAGCGATGACTGTCGGCTCTTCGATATAAACTGAATCTCTGAAAGGGTTACGTTTATATCTAATTTTGTCCGCTTTCTCGTATATCGGCCTATTGTTTATACTTCTTTCAGAGAATTCACTTTCATCACAAGAAATTAGCTCTAAAACTTTTTCTTTAGAAATAGTCTTCCAACGAGCATTTGGAGATATTTCTACTACATCGAAAGTGTCAAAATCATGTAGATCCCGTTCGTAGTGCTCAATAAAAATTGCAGACTGAGTAACTAAACCATTTTCGGTGACTGACTCGATTATCTTTTCTACTGCATTAGTGACTGACTGCCCATCGTTCAGATTACCTAGGTCGGTTAACAGCACAACAATGCCGCTTTTTCCTACGTAACTCCTAACTCGGCAAATACCTCCACATCCAGTAATTCGATTATCACCAAAATCATGAACCACATCCAAAATTTTCAATCTCAAACGCCTCCATTTTATTTGAGCCTAACGTTTGGCTAAGGGGCGGGCTTTAGCCCGTCCCAGTGAGCGCAGCGAACGATTTGAGCCAGTTGTTAGGCCTGGCCGGCCTGACACGGTAGCCGCCGCAACGCAGAAAGAAAAGGCAGGCACCGCCGATGATAATGTCGGAATTGGTAAGTTAATTGTTACGTTGTCCGGCATAAACCAACTCCTTTTGATAATGCCAGTAACTCTGGAAAACGTACTGGCGACGCGTTGTTGTGGGTGATGCAACCGGGAAAATTATTCCGGAGGTTGCCTAACGTTTGGCTAAGGGGCGGGCTTTAGCCCGTCCCAGTGAGCGCAGCGAACGATTTGAGCCAGTTGTTAGGCCTGGCCGGCCTGACACGGTAGCCGCCGCAACGCAGAAAGAAAAGGCAGGCACCGCCGATGCTAGTGTCGGATTTGGTAAGTTAATTGTTACGTTGTCCGGCATAAACCAACTCCTTTTGATAATGCCAGTAACTATGGAAAACGTACTGGCGACGCGGTGTTGTGGGTGATGCAAACGGGAAAATTATTCCGGAGGTTGCCTAACGTTTGGTTAAGGGGCGGGCTTTAGCCCGTCCCAGTGAGCGAAGCGAACGATTTGAACCAGTTGTTAGAAGTATTTAACTTGGCGCTAATGTTCAGGACGCGATTATCTAGCAGTATTGCCCCGCGCATGTGTAAGACATGACCGTTGACATGGGCTCTGTACGAACTGTACTCAGAGATTACTGCGTGTGGTATTAAGTATGCCTCGATGGGTTCATATGCTTCATTGAAAATTACAGCTATGAGTTCGTCAAAGTCATTTTTGTCGAGGTTGCGTATGACGCCTAACTGCCTTGAGCGATTGCTTGCAGTTATACGACGCCCTTTTATTTGAATTTTCTTGCCGTCGCTTGATTCTGCGTCGTGACCTGCTGCTGAATTTCTTGCGAGGGTTAAATTTAAAGCAGACGAAACCAACCATTCGGCATAATCCCCGACTGGATTATTTTTTGTTCTGAGGACACCACGATTTTTAAGCTCATCAATGGCTGCTGCGTGAAGCTTTAGCAACTCAGGTATTGATAGGTTGGCTAGATCCATGTTGTTAAATACTTCTAACGTTTGGTTAAGGGGCGGGCTTTAGCCCGTCCCAGTGAGCGAAGCGAGCGTTTTGAACCAGTTGTTAGGCGCGGACTGGAGCCGAGCGCTGCAAGTTGCTGCACCACGATAGCCAACAGTGCTTTTGCTTTAAATGGCTTTTTCATGCTGTTGTGCTGTTTCATGCGCTTTTTCTGCTCGGCAATTTTGGAGCGCCTCAGCGCCAGCTCGATGTCATGACTGGCATGCAAAAGGCATTGCGGGACCAAGATTTTTTGCCCCGCCCGCGATTTCAAATACGCCAAATTCCTTTCATAAGAAGCACGCGGTTTTGAACTACTGATTCCGCGATTTTCTATGCGCCCGCATTCCTTTGCTTTGTGTGCCTAACGTTTGGTTAAGGGGCGGGCTTTAGCCCGTCCCAGTGAGCGAAGCGAACGATTTGAACCAGTTGTTAGGGTGCCAGCCAAAGGTTGTTATATAGCGTAACTGCAATTGCACAAGCAACCAGCGCGACTACGAATATTTTTGCTGCTTTTATACGACCCTCAAAGGGTTTCCGCTTCTCTGTCATTGCTCTGACTTTTTCATTTATTTCTGGAAATAGCTGCTCAGCATGTAACGTGTTATCAACAAAAAGCTGGCAGTAATATTCGCCCGGCACGCTATTTACGTTTATTTTTACGTCGCGACTACCTACTTTTAATTCGCGTGTGCCGACGAAGCTAAGATTCCAGCGATTATCGATAAGCTGCCCGTCGACATAGTACTTTTCTCGACCAAAATTAAAAAACTCAACTTCAAGTAAATGATGATCAATCTTCACGGATGACTTCATTGGGCACCCTAACGTTTGGTTAAGGGGCGGGCTTTAGCCCGTCCCAGTGAGCGAAGCGAGCGATTTGAACCTATTGTTAGACACCATACTCGTTGTAAGCAGGGCTTGCGTAGTAGAAAACCCAGCCGGAAATGTAAGGCAACAGCGCTATAAATAGAAAGGCCAAAAATACTAGCGCACCTCGCCAGCCTCGTGTCTGGATGAGATACGCCGGCAATACAATGGGCCAGAGGAAGAAAATAAAAGCGCCGAACTCGTAAGGGCGGTGGAAATTGTATTTCTTTGCGTCATCCAAGCACCACAACGCAACCATAAGCGCGAAAGACCAAGCCATTAAATTTTCATACTCAGGCGAAGGGTCATATCCCAGGTAACCCATGATTGAATAATGAGCTATTGAAATTACGACTACGATTGCGATGCTGATGAACTTACGCATAACTTCCTTGTGGGGTCTAACGTTTGGTTAAGTGGCGGGCTTTAGCCCGTCCCAGTGAGCGCAGCGAGCGGTTTGAACCAGTTGTTAGAGAGTAATCCGCCGCTTATTGATTAGGTAGCCAAAGGCAGCAGACACAGAGAAAAGTACTGAGTTTTGGATTGTGAGAATGACTGAAAAACTGAGCTGAGATAGTTTGTTAGAAAATTCGTGAGTCTGTGAGCTAGCGAGCGCTATCCCCAGTAGACCCAGCGCCGCACCGAAGATTGCACCAGCAACTGCACCGTTTTTAATTGGATTTTTTGTGCAAAGAAAACCTACAACTATGCCTGGAAGGAACCATGACAAAGAGTTGATTGGTTGGCTTAATGCTGTGAAAAAAGGATAAACGAAATTTTCTGTTTCAGTGTAGATGTATTCAGCCAGCCCTCCGTGCCATTTCAAAAGAATTTTGGATGAAAATAGTGAAATAGCAGCGACTACTACAGAGATGAAGATTACGCGTTTTTCCATGATTCTCTCTAACGTTTGGTTAAGGGGCGGGCTTTAGCCCGTCCCAGTGAGCGAAGCGAACGGTTTGAACCTATTGTTATGCGCTAATTTCCACTGCAATGTGAATATCCGGTAAGAAAAACTGCCAGAATTATTAACCACAGCACAATGTTCCTTAAGAGCTGGAAGCCAGAGCTTTGGCCGATAGATAGTATCTTTTTAGTTAGCTCTGGGAACAGGTCGTGAATGAATATACTGCCATCTATCAGAACAGTAGTTCTAAAATCATCTGCTCTATACTTGGCGTCAATCTTTACTTCATGCAAGCCTGCTTGAAAGGAAATGATGCCGCTAGGTCTGATGCTAAGCCTGTGATGAACAATTACATCGTTCACGTATACTTTCTCAAGCCCATACCAAGAAAAATCAACCACTACCGATTGTGGTGGGTTTTCACCGACATTAAATTTCGCAACTGGCATGGCAACTATTCCTGCTTAGCGCATAACGTTTGGTTAAGGGGCGGGCTTTAGCCCGTCCCAGTGAGCGCAGCGAACGGTTTGAACCAATTGTTATGCGTTGCTACTCGGTTATTCATAGATTGCTTGGGAAAGCCGGGCGGAATATTGATGGCTACAGGCTGGGCAGACATTAATATGCATGTTTCCTGCGAACTTAATAAGCGGTCGTTTTTTATGGTCTACCTCCCAGCATTTTAAGCAGTATGCAACGCCGTGAGGTTTGCCATTTTCATCGGCCATGTAGTAGGCGTCTGAGCGTCTTATCATTTCTCCCTTGTTCTCAAACGCCTCTTGAAGCTCTTGGATTTTCTTGTCTTTCTCTGCAATTGTTTCTTGTATTTCAGCTAATTCCATTTTTACGTCAGCAAGTGCACCGACCAACTCAGCTAGCTTTAGTTTGAGCTCCGCTTTCTCCAAAGAAAAATCACTGTCCTTCAAAAAACGTGCAATATCCGTTGCAGTCTTTATTCCACTCAAAGCGGTGGCTATAAGAGTCATGTCAGCCATAAATTTCCCCGCAGTGCATAACGTTTGGTTAAGGGGCGGGCTTTAGCCCGTCCCAGTGAGCGAAGCGAACGGTTTGAACCATTTGTTAGGGCTTTAACTTGCGGAACACAGCATAGAATACACCACTAACGAATGTGCCCAACAGGCCAAATGCTATTGCTGGAATCATATAGTCATGCCAGCCAGTTTTGGTTCTTGCGCCGTTTATTATTAACCACTCAGTTCCGGCTTTGTAGGAGCACCCTGAACATGGCTCGTTATTGATGAATGATAGGGCTAAACCGAAAATGAATCCAATGAAAAAGCCTGCGCACAGTATTGAATGCCAGTTCAGTGAATTGATTTTTTGCAATAAAAGTACGCAAGGAATGCCTATAAAAACAATATGTAAAAGTGATGCTATAAAAGTGATGGGCATGGCTAATATTGCCAAGCTATTGTTCGGGACCAAAAAATGAAAAACACTAACGAAGATAATTGTAGGCACGATTGAGGCGATTATTGTCGCGAAAAATAGCGAGTGTTTCACTGGTGTGCCCTAACGTTTGGTTAAGGGGCGGGCTTTAGCCCGTCCCAGTGAGCGAAGCGAACGGTTTGAACCACTTGTTAGGGCGTTGCACTGATTTTTCCATGAAACAACTCTAGTAATTTTTGGCAGTACTGCGCAGCCTCAATGGGTGATGAAACTCTATATCCACTACGATTGACCGCGATGACTACAGACTGATCTCCGATTGTGCCTTGCTCAACACCCGTAATTAAGCAAGTGACAATTTCTTTGGCGAATACTGGATCTTCTTCCGCTAGCTCTGCCATCCATAGAGCAGCTTCTTCGAGAGTTCCTTGATTCACAAAGGCTCCGAAAATATCTTCCAATGTTGCTGGGTGTGGCATGTGGTTGTTTGCCCTAACGTTTGGCTAAGGGGCGGGCTTTAGCCCGTCCCAGTGAGCGCAGCGAACGATTTGAGCCAGTTGTTAGGCCTGGCCCGCCTGACACGGTAGCCGCCGCAACGAAGAAAGAAAAGGCAGGCACCGCCGGTGCTAGTGTCGGATTTGGTAAGTTAATTGTTACGTTGTCCGGCATAAACCAACTCCTTTTGATAATGCCAGTAACTATGGAAAACGTACTGGCGACGCGGTGTTGCGGGTGATGCAAACGGAAAAATTATTCCGGAGGTTGCCTAACGTTTGGTTAAGGGGCGGGCTTTAGCCCGTCCCAGTGAGCGCAGCGAACGGTTTGAACCAGTTGTTATAGGAATTCAACACGTTTTCTATTTGGTTCGGTAGTAGCTGTAAATGCTTTTGGCCTTTAAGTAGCCGTAAAAAGCCAAATAGGAAAAGGCGACAATGGCTATTGCTGGTCCCGCCGCATTTATTCCAGTCATATAGGTTATATAAATTCCGCCTAGGATGATCAGAGCCACGTAACCGGTAAGCGTTCTATTTTTTGCGGACAGGGCTAATGGCAACACTGACAGGGCAATAAGATGAATTGCAATTGTGGTAATAATTTCTGAAATCAGGCTTATTGGAATGGTGCCAAATTGTGCTTGGGCGATTTGAATAATGGCTTGATACGCAAAGTAATTTAAACCCGACACAATGGCTGTGCTGAGGAAAAGAATTGGTGCATATTTTTTTATTGCGTTGTACATAGAGACAGAGTGATTCCTATAACGTATGGTTAAGGGGCGGGCTTTAGCCCGTCCCAGTGAGCGGAGCGAGCGTTTTGAACCACTTGTTAGGCGCGGACTTGAGCCGGGCACTGCAAGTTGCTGCACCACGATAGCCAACTGTGCTTTTGCTTTGAATGGCTTCTTCATGCGGTTTGTGCCGTTTTATGTGTTTTTTCTGCTTGGCGATTTCGGGGCGCCTCAGCGCCAACGCGATGCTATGACTGACGTGCACGGCATTGCATAACCAATATTTTTTGCCCCGTCCGCGATTTCAAATACGCCAAATTCCTTTTATGAGAAACATGCGGTTTTGAAGTATTAATTCCGAGATTTCCCATGCCTGCACATTCCTTTGCTTTGTGTGCCTAACGTTTGGTTAAGGGGCGGGCTTTAGCCCGTCCCAGCGAGCGCAGCGAGCGATTTGAACCAGTTGTTATGCATCGAGTAACTCGGGATCAAACCATACGTCTTCGAAATTGTCGCCGTCGATCTGAAATCGGTAGCCGGCAGGTAGCTCAAGGTAGGCGGCCACCTCTGGAAGATAGCTGCCGATGTGTTCTATATGAAGCGGAGAAAAGAAATCGTCAGCGTCGGACAGCTCGGTGCCACACCATATGTACCAGCCATTAGTACCATTTTCTGGTTTATGCCTTAGTCCGTTAATGGGGAGTTGTCCTAGGGTACTTAGAGCGATTCCAAGTTTTGACCCGCTCTCTGGCTTCTGAGGGGCAACATTCTTCCATTCGCAGATGGTCTGTTCCTTCAGGATTTTCACGGTATTACTCCGAAGGTGCATAACGTTTAGGTTAAGGGGCCGCGGTACGCGGTCCCAGAGAGCGAAGCGAACGATTTGAACCGCTAGTTATGCACGACCGCCTGGAACTCTAAGCCCCTAAGCCCTTCTACTTGCAGAGACGTTTTAGCATGCTCGCTGGCAAGAAGGACTCTACTGCGGCTATTACCAGAGCCAAAGACTATATCAGTGCCAGATAGATCAGATTCAGGCTCGGCTAACAGGAATACCGGGGTTGCCCCCGCAACTGCCCTGCATTGGTTGCAATTAGAACACAAGCCCTCAAAGCGAGTTTTTCTGCTTTTGAAATCAAAGAGCGTAATTGTGGTTGGCTTGACCACAAAGAACTCAGGATCAGAAGGCAATGGCAGAAACTCTAAGCCGTGAAGACCTAAGCGATTACACGCCTCCTTGAACTTTAAGGAGGCAATGTAATAACCATCGTGGGTAGCTGAAAGATCGTAAATCCTTCGTTTCACCCTGAATTCAGAGTTTATGAAGTACAGGTCGGTTTTGAAGCCACAAGCCAGGCAGAAAGGTACGCCAGATAGGAAGAGCTTATCTGCAGACCCACACATGCTTGAATCATTGTCTGGACAATGGAGACTATAGGCTGGCATGGATTTACCTATGGCGCATAACGTATGGTTAAGGGGCGGGCTTTAGCCCGTCCCAGTGAGCGAAGCGAACGGTTTGAACCAGTTGTTAGGTTTCTTGTGATTCAGGGAATCTAGCGTCATTTACTATTCTTAGCCATGGCATTCTGCCTAGGCGAGCCCAATCTATTGCGCCAGCAAGTTGTGACAAAGCTGCGCCGAATCCAATGCCGTTTTTTTCTAGCACTTGATAGCCGGTCGTTATCTCTGGAATATAATGCAGCGATGGCGCATTTTGGCCGTCTGTTTTACGATGAGCCGGGCTTAAGTAGTTGTTGGGGCCCGCCACGATAAGATCGGGCATGTGGGGATTTTTTTTCATGCGATCAAGCTGCCTGCGAAGAAATTTTTCAGCATCGCTAGAGCTCTTTGCCCGAGACTTTCCATCGCCCCCTGCCGAGTATCTACAAATAATCATCCCAAAAACGGGATTTCTGATATTAGGCCAATGCATTACTGTTGATGGAAGACGTTTGTTGCATTCAACATGTGGGTCAACTTGGTAAATGCCAACAGGTTCGCGCTGTGAGCAAAGTTTTTTTACATCCTGCACTTGGTTGACAGCCTTAATAAAATTACTTTCATCAAGGGTGTGTTTTGCTTCGATGTATGCAAAGACTGCCTCAATAGGAATTTTTTCCTTTTTATCGAAAGCTCTGCTGGTGATCGTGCGGAGTGTCGGAAAGCGTTCTTTGTCATAGATGATAATGTCGTCGCCTGCGCTAACGCCTTCGGCAGTGACAACAAACCCTCTACATATTCCAAATTTGCTTGGTAAGAAGTTGCTGAGTATCTCGCAAATGGCAATTTCGAATTCAGGTCCTAGATCAAAATTGAATTGTGCGGAGATATCATCGAGGCGTTTTTCAAAGGCCTTATGTAGGTCGCTAATGTAATTTTGATAAACATAAGTTTGCATGTGCAAACTCCTAGAAACCTAACGTTTGGCTAAGGGGCGGGCTTTAGCCCGTCCCAGTGAGCGCAGCGAACGATTTGAGCCAGTTGTTAGGCCTGGCCGGTCTGACACGGTAGCCGCCGCAACGCAGAAAGAAAAGGCGTGCACCGCCGATGATAATGTCGGAATTGGTAAGTTAATTGTTACGTTGTCCGGCATAAACCAACTCCTTTTGATAGTGCCAGTAACTCTGGAAAACGTACTGGCAATGCGGTGTTGCGGGTGATGCAAACGGAAAAATTATTCCGGAGGTTGCCTAACGTTTGGTTAAGGGGCGGGCTTTAGCCCGTCCCAGTGAGCGGAGCGAACGATTTGAACCACTAGTTAGAGCTATATTGCACGTTCTTTGTAGGCATATTTTTCTCTTTGCTCAGGGCGTATGACATTGATAACCATGCTTGGGTGGCATGCCCCGAAGTTTACGAAATTTGCTCTTGCTTGGCGAATGGTGAGGCCATGGTTTGCTCCTGATTCTAAATCCGGTTCCTCAATACCAAAGTAATCATCTTCCCAAAAGCATACAGCGCATATTTCATAATCTTCACCTGCGGGTATGGTGAAGTAGTCGCAGCATGGGCATTGGCAAAGATTCATTGCATAGCTCTAACGTTTGGTTAAGGGGCGGGCTTTAGCCCGTCCCAGTGAGCGAAGCGAACGATTTGAACCTATTGTTAGACGCCATACTCGCTGTAAGCAGGGCTTGCGTAGTAGGAAACCCAGCCGGAAATGTAAGGTAACAGCGCTATAAATAGGAAGGCCAAAAACACTAGCGCACCTCGCCAGCCTCGCGTATGGATGAGATACGCCGGCAATACAATGGGCCAGAGGAAGAAAATAAAAGCGCCGAACTCATAAGGACGATGGAAATTGTATTTCTTTGCGTCATCCAGGCACCACAGGGCAACCATGAGCGCGAAAGACCAAGCCATTAAATTTTCATACTCAGGCGCAGGGTCATAACCCAAGTAACCCATGATTGAGTAATGGGCTATCGAGATTGCGACTACGATTGCGATATTTACGGACTTACGCATAACTTCCTTGTGGTGTCTAACGTTTGGCTAAGGGGCGGGCTTTAGCCCGTCCCAGTGAGCGCAGCGAACGATTTGAGCCAGTTGTTAGGCCTGGCAGGTCTGACACGGTAGCCGCCGCAATGCAGAAAGAAAAGGCGTGCACCGCCGATGATAATGTCGGAATTGGTAAGTTAATTGTTACGTTACCCGGCATAAACCAACTCCTTTTGATAATGCCAGTAACTATGGAAAACGTACTGGCGACGCGTTGTTGCGGGTGATGCAACCGGGAAAATTATTCCGGAGGTTGCCTAACGTTTGGTTAAGGGGCGGGCTTTAGCCCGTCCCAGTGAGCGCAGCGAACGATTTGAACCATTTGTTAGGTGCATTGCTGCTCAAAACCACGGCACCAAAACAGCATAGTTTGAATGCTTTTTATAGTTTCTTTATCTTCGATGTCTGGCAGTAGATCGTTTAGAAAATTAACTACAACGTTTGTGCCAAACGCTTTGCACCAATACCATGGCAGTTCTTCAATGCTGTAATCCCAGATTTTTGCTGCTGCATAAACTGAGCCCTCTAGTTCAAGTGGTGATGCGGGTGCCAGTTCAAAGAGCAATGTTCCTGCAACTTGCTGCCGATGAAATTTGTTTTCTTGCAGAGACGGGTCGTAGAAGAAAGAAAATAGTGCGAAAAATACATGGCTCTCAGATGCCTTTTGCAGAAGACGAATAAGTCTATTGATTTCTTGCGGGTTTGATGGGCCAAATTTATCAGCAACATCTCTGACCATTTCCACAATTTTTTGGCGATCCAGCATATTGGATGTGCACCTAACGTTTGGCTAAGGGGCGGGCTTTAGCCCGTCCCAGTGAGCGCAGCGAACGATTTGAGCCAGTTGTTAGGCCTGGCCGGCCTGACACGGTAGCCGCCGCAGCGCAGAAAGAAAAGGCAGACACCGCCGCTGATAATGTCGGAATTGGTAAGTTAATTGTTACGTTGCCCGGCATAAACCAATTCCTTTTGATAATGCCAGTAACTATGGAAAACGTACTGGCGACGCGGTGTTGCGGGTGATGCAAACGGAAAAATTATTCCGGAGGTTGCCTAACGTTTGGCTAAGGGGCGGGCTTTAGCCCGTCCCAGTGAGCGCAGCGAACGATTTGAGCCAGTTGTTAGGCCTGGCCGGCCTGACACGGTAGCCGCCGCAACGCAGAAAGAAAAGGCAGGCACCGCCGATGATAGTGTCGGATTTGGTAAGTTAATTGTTACGTTGTCCGGCATAAACCAACTCCTTTTGATAATGCCAGTAACTATGGAAAACGTACTGGCGACGCGGTGTTGTGGGTGATGCATACGGAAAAATTATTCCGGAGGTTGCCTAACGTTTGGTTAAGGGGCCGGCTTTAGCCGGTCCCGAGTGAGCGAAGCGAGCGGCTTGAACCAGTTGTTAGGCGTTAGCGCGGGCATGGTGGGCTGCCTTATGGATTGTATACAGGAGTTGGATTTTGCTTCGTAGCGAGCTCAACGCCTTTTCTCTCGATAAGAAATACTACACCAGGCCAATTTTTGCCTCTTGGTAGCGTATGAGCTGTGGCTAGCTCGCTGATTTTTACGCCTGAGCTACTTAGATAGCTAGTTACTAGGAGGCGACGCCAGCGACAGCGCTGAGATAATTGTTGCGTGAAAATTTTAGGGTGCCCATATCTTGGGTAGCAGTGATACTCAGCAATAAGTAACTTCCCCAGATAAGCCTTCATTTCTTCGAGTGACATGTTTCGCCATTTTTCTCGGAGAATATTTTCAGTTTTACTAGCTTGCGACTGCTTTTTAAAACGCAGAAGCGAGGTTCTCATTGATCTGTAGTACATAGAGCCTAACGTTTGGTTAAGGGGCGGGCTTTAGCCCGTCCCAGTGAGCGAAGCGAACGGTTTGAACCATTTGTTAGGCGCGATCTACTTAAAGCCATATATTTTTACACCAGCATCAGTGTTCTCAAGCTCAAACTGACCAATACTTTTTAAGATGGTAATGGCACCCTCGATGTCTTGCTCCCAGTGTTTGAAAGGGATTTTTTCGAAACCATGTGGTATCCCTTTTCTTGGAAGCTCTAGCCATTCAATGTGCTTGTATGCAAAAGGGCCAAGCCCATAATCGCCTACGTATTCTTCCATTAGCTCGTCTGATTTTGTTAGAGAGCCTCTAATCTCAATGTCGCTATCAATAAACTTCCATACCGCTTGGTTTAGATTAAGTTCTGGGCGGTCGATTGCGATGAATAGCTTTCGCCATTTTGCGTTGGACATAAACGATGCCGTGAATCTTTTCTTTATTATACGATCTAATTTTTCATCAATTCGTGCAGGCATTGAGACTGTCCTTAGCGCCTAACGATTAAGCTAAGGGGCCGGCTTCGCCGGTCCCAGCGAATGAAATGAGCGACTTCAGCGCCTTGTTAGGCTTTTCTGGCTGAGCATAGTTTTGTGCAGCAACGCTAAAGAAAAAAGCGGACGCCGCCAAGCGTGAAGTTGAACGCGATGAATTTAATGTTTGGTAATTTGGCATTTTAATTTCAGATATGTGGGGCGGCCTAGATTTGTTTGTGCGGCGACGCGGTTTTGCAGTTGAAACACCGACTCCAAGCAAAAGATTCGGAGTGGGCCTAACGTTTGGCTAAGGGGCGGGCTTTAGCCCGTCCCAGTGAGCGAAGCGAACGATTTGAGCCAGTTGTTAGGCCTGGCAGGTCTGACACGGTAGCCGCCGCAACGCAGAAAGAAAAGGCGTGCACCGCCGATGATAATGTCGGAATTGGTAAGTTAATTGTTACGTTGCTAGGCATAAACCAACTCCTTTTGATAATGCCAGTAACTATGGAGAACGCACTGGCGACGCGTTGTTGCGGGTGATGCAACCGGGAAAATTATTCCGGAGGTTGCCTAACGTTTGGTTAAGGGGCGGGCTTTAGCCCGTCCCAGTGAGCGAAGCGAGCGTTTTGAACCACTTGTTAGGCGCGGACTTGAGCCGGGCGTTGCAAGTGGTTGCACCACGATAGCCAACAGTGCTTTTGCTTTAAATGGCTTTTTCATGCTGTTGTGCTGTTTCATGCGCTTTTTCTGCTCGGAAATTTTGGAGCGCCTCAGCGCCAGTTCTATGTCATGACTGGCGTGCAAGGCAATTGCGGAACCAAGATTTTTTGCGCCGCCCGCGATTTCAAATACGCCAAATTACTTTCATAAGAAGCACGCGGTTTTGAACTACTGATTCCGCGATTTTCCATGCGCCCGCATTCCTTTGCGTTGTGTGCCTAACGTTTGGTTAAGGGGCGGGCTTTAGCCCGTCCCAGTGAGCGAAGCGAACGGTTTGAACCAGTTGTTAGCGGAGTTACATAAATGAGTGCTCAATAAAAAAGCTGCCGTTAATGTTTTTTAATAAGTATGACAGGTTAAGTTTAGTGCCGGATGTTGATTTGTATTTTGCTGTAAATAAGAAAAGCTGATTGTCATCGTCATCATTTCTCAGGATTTCAATATCACTGACGCGACTCCAGTCATGCTTGGGGTCATTTGAGATGGAGCAAGGCTCATAAAATAGGGCATGGTTTGACCAGTATCGTTTATGCACTTCTATTTTTCTGGCTATGGATTTTTTGGAATAATTTTCCTCCTTTTCTATTGACTCAAAATATAAAATGTCTGCTTCCTCTATTTCAAAAAATTCGGAATAGTAAGCATGGACGGTTTTTATGACCGCCTTTTCAATAGAGCTGTATATTTCAGGGAGAGACTCTAAGCGCCTCATCATGTTAATGGCTTCAATGATATCCATGTGTATATTCCGCTAACGTTCGAGGTGAGCGACACGAAGTGTTCGCTCTAGTGAGTAGTTATCCGACGATTTGCACTCGCCCGCGAAGCGGGTCGGTAAATGCAGGTAAAACTCAAGTGAGGAAAAATCAAAAAACAGCGACTTCCAGCGAAACCAAACAGCGCTGTTCGCCTTAACAGCAGTTAAGCGATAGCGCTGTTTGGTTTCGCTAAATAGCATATTTTTCGCTTTTTGGTCACCTTGATTCCATGTCATTTACGTGTCCATCTACGCCGATATCCCTATCGTTGGGTAACTATAATTAGACGACATTGCTGTCGCATAACATCCGGCAGAATGTCGGATAACGTTCCTTGTCGTTCTGCAAGTCCTTGTCTAGCTTGGAAGAGGTCGTGACAAACGCGACATCAATCAGGGAGCAACACGACATGGATGACGGCAAGCCAAAATTGTTGGTGCAGGTGCGCCAGCAGATTCGTTTGAGAAACTATTCGATTCGTACCGAGGCTGTCTACGCCGAGTGGGTGAAACGCTACATTCGGTTTCATCGCTATCGACATCCCTCTGAAATGGGCGCTGCGGAGATTGAGGCGTTTTTGACTCATCTGGCCGTCGCCAGGAATGTATCAGGCTCGACGCAGAATCAGGCGTTGGCGGCGCTGTTGTTTCTTTATAAGCATGTATTGGATGTGCAGTTGCCTTGGCTCGATGACATCGTTCGTGCCAAAAAGTCCAAGCACTTGCCCGTTGTGTTGACCCGCGATGAGGTGGCGCGGGTGTTGGCAGAGTTATCAGGCGTGCAGTGGATTGTGGTCAATCTGCTTTATGGCGCTGGGCTGCGTTTGCTGGAGGCGTTGCGACTGCGGGTCAAGGACGTCGATTTTGCCCGTGGTGAAGTTCTGGTGCGTGATGGTAAGGGGCAGAAGGATCGCGTGACCATGTTGCCGCAGCGTTTGGTGTTGCCGTTGCAGGAGCATCTGCTCAAAGTCGCTGTTTTGCATCGCACCGATCTGGCGGAGGGCTTTGGCCGAGCCAACTTGCCGTTCGCTTTGGCACGCAAATACCCGAATGCGGCGGCGGAGTGGGGGTGGCAGTTTGTGTTTCCGTCAGGCAATCGTTCGCAGGACCCGCGTTCCGAAGGGATCTTCCGTCATCACCTGCATGAGAAAACCATTCAGCGTGCAGTGCGCGAGGCGGTAAGGCGTGCTGGGATCATCAAGCCGGCGACGCCACACACCTTTCGCCATTCATTTGCGACTCATCTGCTGGAAAGTGGTCAGGACATCCGCACGGTGCAGGAGTTGCTCG
>Ga0209504_1000188_pt1 | contig 59507 bp, 58 predicted proteins | sample COGITO_mtgs_1005_FD_184791 | JGI IMG/M metagenome (GOLD analysis project Ga0209504, IMG submission 184791) | Pelagic marine microbial communities from North Sea - COGITO_mtgs_100511 (SPAdes) (version 2) | ecosystem: Environmental > Aquatic > Marine > Epipelagic ... | reverse complement strand
TTGGCAGGCAGGTTTGGGGCTGTATGAAATTAGTTTGCCGGAGCCCGGAAGTTATGCCGAAGGAAAGCTATACAAAACGATAACCTACGACGAGAATTCGGGTGCAAATCTAAATGAAAGTGCCGGTTCCACAGTAGAGTTTAAAAATACTGAAGGACAAGTTATTCTAAAAAGAACCTATGATTTCGGCAACCGACACGACACTTATTACGTTTATGATTTATACGGCAATTTAACCTATGTATTGCCTCCAAAAGTGACGGGTGTGGTTAATGATGAGGTTTTAAACGGTTTGTGTTACCAGTACAAATACGACTACCGCAATCGTTTGGTCGAGAAAAAACTGCCCGGAAAACAATGGGAGTTTATTGTCTATGACAGTCTTGATCGTCCTGTAGCTACCGGACCTGCTTTCTCGCCTTTCAAAGACGAAACCACCGAAGGCTGGCTCATTACCAAATATGATGCTTTTGGTAGACCCATTTATACGGGTTGGAGCAGTCAGTCTCCGGGTTCGATCATTAGAAAGGCATTGCAGGATGCACAGAATGCCACTAGAGTTTTATTTGAAACTAAACAAAGTTCAGGAACCATAGACGATATCCCTGTCTACTATAGTAATAACATTGCTCCAACTAATTTTAAACTTTTAACGGTTACTTATTACGACGATTATAATTATCCCGGTGTAGCTGCTAAACCTACAGTTGCCGGTGGGCAGCTTGTTTTAGACAATGCCAAAGGCCTGATGACCGGAAGCTGGACAAGAGCGCTGACTACGGCATCTGAAACATTTGGAGAAATTACTACCACCTTTTACGATAGCAAATCCAGAGTCGTGAGTACACAATTACAAAATCATTTAGGCGGTTATACCAATATCGAAAATGGTTTAGATTTTACCGGAAAATCGCTTTATACCGTCACTAGGCACAAACGTACGTCCGGAGATTCAGAGGTGACCGTAAGTGAGGGGTATACCTATTCGCCTGAGGATCGCTTGTTGACCCATACTCATCAGGTTAATAGCGGAACTATTGAGGTTTTGGCACATAATACCTATGATGATCTGGGACAATTGATTACTAAACAAGTGGGTAACAATACATCGAACTCTTTGCAAAAAGTACAGTATAGTTATAACATCAGAGGCTGGTTAACGGGAATAAACAATATTGAAAACTTACAGCAAAATTCAGACCCTGTGGATCTGTTTGCTTTTAAGATTAATTACGACAAACAGCCGGGCAATTCACAAGTTCAGGCCTTGTACAACGGAAATATTTCAGAAACCTATTGGAAGACCAATACAGATCTTACCAAGCGTTCTTATGGATATCAGTACGACAAGCTGAATCGTTTAACCAGTGCTATTTACAGCAAACCCAATGATGCCATTCCGGTATCAGGAGCCTATAATGAAAGTTTGAGTTACGATAAAAACGGAAACATTACCTCTCTGCAGCGTTATGGAGACAGTGACGCGCCGTCTATTGTTTTTCAGACGGACGATTTGAGTTATGGGTATTTAAATGATAACTCGAATCAGTTGACCAAAGTAACCGACAGCCCTGCCGGAAATGACAACGAAGGGTTTAAAGACGGCAATAAAACAGGTGATGATTTTACCTATGATGCCAATGGCAACATGATTACTGATAAGAACAAAAACATCACCCAAATAGAATACAATCATCTGAATTTACCCAAGAAAATTACATTTGGAACAAATGGCACGATTGAGTATATTTACAACGCAACGGGTCAAAAACTGGAGAAAATTGTAAAAGAGGTAAGCGGTACAACTCATACTGATTATTTTGGGGGATTTCAATACAATTATGTTGTTAATGATGGTCACGTTCCTGATGATTCGGGCGACACTGATCCACCTATTTATACTCCGGATCCTATAAAAGATCCACCGGTGGAAGCAAATCGTTTTAGTGCAATGGCAAGTCAGGCTGTTCCATCGCGACCAACATTAGAGTTTTTCCCAACGGCAGAAGGGTATTATGATTATGTAGGTAAAAAATATGTGTACCAATACAAGGATCATTTAGGTAACGTGCGATTGAGTTATGCTAAGAATCCTGCTACCCAAGTTCTTGAAATTATAGAAGAGAATAATTATTATCCTTTTGGATTGAAACACAAGGGGTACAATGATTATGCGGATAATAGTAATAAATATAAGTATAATGGAAAAGAGTTCCAAGACGAGCTGGGACTTGGACTTTATGATTATGGTTGGCGAAATTACGACCCAGCAATTGGTAGATGGATTAATCCTGACCCACTATTAAACGATTTGAAGTTTAATTTTGATGACAGCCAAGTTGACGAAGACGACGACGATGAAGTTTTAGAAGCAATAGTTACAAAAATAGATACTGGAGGAGGAATTTACAATCCAGATAATCTAAATCCTTATGGATATGGTTATAATAATCCAGTAAGTTTTGCTGACCCAGATGGGAGATGCCCTATTTGTCCATTTATTCCACTTGCCATGTTACTCTTTGCTTCCGAGCCTGCTATGGCGCCCACGAAAGATCATGCTGGTGATTCAAGAAAAATGTCAGAGGCAAAAGAAGCAAAAGGAGCGATGATTTTATCAACGATTCCAATAGCAAGAGGTGCTTCTGCTTTTAATAAACTTTCGAATGCTACCAAAGGTAAAGCTGTTGAAGAAGTTTCTCAAAAAAAAGTGCCTAATCCAAATGGAAAAAATGGTGGTCAAAAGCATCAGGAAAAAATAAATGAGTATGGAAAGAAATTGGAACAAAAAGGATATGAAGTAACTAAGGAAAGAAGGGTTAATACGGAAGGGGGTCATAAAAATACCCGTTATACAGACATAACCGCCAAAAAAGATGGGAAGACCGTAAATGTTCAGGTGGGAAAACAAAATAAAAACGGAACACCTGTAGCGAGAGAGCGAAGAGCCATTGAAGATATAAATAATTCAACAAAAGGTGCGCCAAATGGTAGCAATAGGACGATATTTGTTCCATATAATTAATTTAAAATTATGATTTCAAAACAAATTAATTTTTTTCATTCTAATGACGACGAGGAAAGGTTTGTTGCTTTCTTTAAAAGTAAAGGCTTCGAATTATATCCAAACTTAATAAAGCATTTAGACGAAATAAAACAAGTAAAAAATTTATCTAACCAAAGTAAGATAGAGATTGTGTTTGATTCAAATCAAACTGAATATAAATTTATTGAAAAGCAAGGTTATTATCTATGTAATCCTGAAAAATCATATGTGATAGAGTTTTTAAAATGTATTCCATCGAAAGAAAGCACAATCGAAGCGGGTAGATTATATTACACACCGAAATATTACGAAGATGGAAAATTTATATTAAAGAGTGACGATTTTATAAGTGAAGCTAATAAACTTTTAAAAGAGTTTAAAAAAGAGTTTTTAAAGAAAACTGAGAATAGTGGTAATTGGTTTTTTACAGAAGATATAAATGATTTATTTAAAAAAAATCTTGCTGAATGGAGACAAAACAAGAATGTTATAAAATTTGAATAACAGGAATACAGATGAGTAAGTTGTTCTTGCTAGCTAGCGTAGGCGTTTTTTAATGAACGCAATCAAAAAAAAGCCACTTCATTACGGAGTGGCTTTTTGCTGTTTATAGAGTTGCTACATGTTTAGGGAATAGCCGTAAATTTACCTGTTGTGATATTGAATCTTTTTTCTACTATTTTAGTACCGTCACAGTAACCTAATGGAAAACCATTATCATTAGTTAAGTTACTAATATTGAATTCACCTTTTAAGGTTTTCCCATCAAAACTAGTGATTTTTATTGTTCCAGATGTTTCATCTGTATCCCAAAGACCAACTTCTTTATAACAAGCGAGGAGTCATTTAGAGTTTTAATAGGTATAATTTTAAGTTTAAATTTTATGAAAATGGAAGAGGTTAATGACTATAAACAGGAAAAAGTAAGTTTTCTTATTGACTATTTAAAGAAGAATAAAAAGAAGGTAGATAATTATAATTATCAATTAGACACTAACGGGGCATTTGTTTATATTTTAGGCAATAGCGAAGTTGTTTTATTGCCCGGAAATTTATCGGCTTATGAAAACGGACTAATAATTAAAAATGAGGAAGTTCTAAAAAAAATGATTAAGAATGATCATTTTCCTGTGAATGTAGTGGACTTCTATCAATATGAAATCTATAAAGATAAACTTGTGAACTTGCTAGATCATGTAAATGAAAATATCACAAATTTAGAAAGAGATTTAGATATTGAAATATTGCATAGAGCAAAGTATGATGAAGTATTCTTTAAGGCATTTAATGAAGCTATTAAAAAGATAGACTTTAAAAAGAATAAAGATAAATATACCTTATCGTTATCAATTTTATTAGGCGAAATTATTATCAAAAATAAAGGAGGCTATTGGCAGATAACTAAAGAATATGGTACATATAATCCATATTATGTTCCTTTTGTTGTTTTAAATGAAAGTAAAATTGAATTAGCTGTTATGGAAAAAATAATGAGTGATTTAGAGCAACCTCAATTTTTTGATCTAAAATATTCATATAATTATTTAACAGACCCAAGATTTAATATGCAATTAAATCCTAGTGCGCTAAAACTATATCAGGATATTAAAAAAGAAAGATTTGGTAATTTTCATCGGGGAAACATTAATTTATGAGGATGGTAAAACTTAAAGTAATATAATTTTTCTAACAGTTGAGGATAATAAATGGAAAGTTGCTATGGATGAGGAAAAATAATTGTTGAAATTACTCATATGATTTTCAAAAATACATCAAACAAAAATGAAACATAAATTTACATTGCTTTTAATTTTAGTATCAATGACTCAGTTTGCACAAACAAAAACGGAATTTGAAGGTGACAAAATAAAAGTTTCTTTTAGCAAAAATATTGACAGCCAAAAAACAGCTATAAAATTCACGCAAGGAACTTGGAATGTAACCTTATTTAGCTTATTTGAAAATAACCAAATCGTTGAAAATGCTTTCCCATCAGAAGCTGGAATTTATAATCTGATTATCACTTATTCAAACGATTTATATTACAGTGAGATAGCGTTGTATAGAATACCACCTAAAAAGGAAAAAATATCCTTCGATTTTTATGAAGCTTGCGGAAAAATATTTTGCCGAATCAAATCTGATTATGCTCAAGAATTGAATAAAGAAATTGTTATGAATAAGTTTGATAATGAAATACAAGAAATTATAAACTCTGTAAAAGATTAAAAAGCTAAGTTATAATACGCTTATATGGTCGTTTTGACATGCTACTAAAATGTGGTAGCAAAGTTTAAATGATATATTCCATGAAATGATTTTATTTATATGGCAATTAAAATTAAAGTTATAGTGCATTTAAGAAATATGCTTCCGCTTTTTAAATACTCCTATTGTTAAATTTATAATATAAATAGGTTGTCCAATAAATAATATCAAGATAGATAGAATTATAAGGGTTCGATTAATTAATTGATAATTGTCGAATAGAGGAAAAGGACTTTCAAGAAAAGCTTTGCTATATGCAATTACTAACCAATAAACTAAAAAACTTCCATTTAGGATTACGGAATGAATTAGGGTCAATCCGATAATAAGTTTTTTCTTCATTGCTTTTTGAACAATCCAATATCCCAATCCTGTAAGATAATAACCTAAACTTAAAAATAGAGCTACATAAAAATGTCCGATTACAAAATATGTGTCATGAACATTTATATCGAAAGTATTATCTTCAGTATGATCTTGGATTAATCCAATCAGAAGTATTATTGAAGCAACTAACCAAAATAAATTATAGATCTTTATTTTTTTTAAATTCAAGAAATTTTCAGTCATATTTTTCTTTTTTTATGTCTTCTGTTTACCTTTTTATGAGGATGCCCAAGTCCGTTTATATCAAGTTTATTTTTAAATTCGATTACGTTCATTGTGGTTACTTTAAAATTAGATTATCCTTTCTCTATTATATTGTTCAAATAACAATTTCTCAAATATATAAAACCACTCATTTTACGGAGTGGTTTTTCTTTTTTTCTTAGTGTTGTTTTTAATCCAAAATGGCACTTCCATAATTGTACCGTCATTGCATCTCAGGGTATCTTTATATTGGGGTTTTAAATCGTATACTTTCTGCGGTTTCCCTACACCTAGGTCGATTTCTCTCCATTCCCATAGACTCTCGTCATTTATAGATTTTGCATAAGGATGTGTATAAGGCACTTTATCGCCAGGCTTAAGCGGACAGGTCTGGCAGGGAGTTATATCATAATGCCGGAACTCAAAGTTCAGAAGATCAGTAGTGTCTTTTTTCTGTTGGGCAGAAATAAAATTACAGGTAAAAAGTAAGGAAATAAAGAGATTTTTTTTCATTAGTAGAAGTTGTATTTTGACAATTATATAGTTTTTTATTGGTTCAATATCTATTTTTCATTTTCTTGTTCTAATTTTTTTAAAACTTCTAATTTTAGTGCTTCAACCTGCTCTTTATATTTTTTCGCTTGTTCTTCATGTTCCTTTACTCTTCGGTCGTGGGTAACCTGTTTCAAGTGAAGTTCATAATTTATTCTGTCAAGTTCTTTTTCTAAAGCCAAAGTATGGACGTGATTCTCAATTAATAAAATGCATAATGCGATGGTAATTACCGACAGTATTACAAGAAGAAACTTGGTGTTTCTTGGATTGTTAAATTCTAGAAGTTGTAACGCCAGTGTTTTTAAGTGTTTGGTTTGTAGCTTGTTGTAAATTTACTAAAATTTATCTAAAAAAATATTGCTCAGTCAGAACTAAAACTTGGTTGTAAATGTGAAGACAAAAATAGTTAGTCTTTGTTACCTTATAAAATAGATTAAGTCAAAAAACTATTATCTATACTTTTAGCAAGGTGACAATATTTGTTAAGTTGTTAGCTGAAATATAATCTACAATATAATTTTCTGCTTCTTTTTCGAGTACTTTATAAGTTGAAAAAGGATTTATATAGAAATCTTCATTTTCATCTTGAATATGAATAATTTCTGTAAAGCCTTTGGTAATTAATGCCCCTTTTAGTTTTAATATTTTTAGTTCACTATCTCTGTCAATTTCTTTCTTTACTCTTACCTTTATAGTTATATTCATGGTATTTCGTTTACAATATTTCACAACAAAAAAGAGACTCGAAAGTCTCTTTAGGAATTAATATATTTTTTATAAAAAAGCTTATTTCGCTTTTAGTAGTTTTTCCAAATATTCGATTTTATCTTTTTCTGCTTTCAACAGTCGCTCATAAAGTTTTCTATTTTCTTCCACTGATTCCATAAGCTTGTCTAATGGATGGAAAGAACAATAATTACCCGAATGACTTCCAAAATTAGCACTGTTAAAATCATTCTCATTAAAAGTGTTAAAATAATTAAACACACCTTCTTCTGAAAAGTTCTTGATCGCTTCCACGCTTACTCCCAGAGCCTTTGCTACTTCCATAAGTTTTTCTTCTTCTATCGTCTCGCTGTTTTCCATAATTGAAATAGCCTGCTGGTTTGTTCCCAAAGCCTGCGCCAGTGCTTCCTGTTTCATGTCTTTCAGTTCACGGATACGGCTGATTTTTCGCCCTATATGATTTGGTTTTGTTACTGTACTCATAGTTCAAAGATAATAATTAAGAATAAAAAAGGCAGTCCTGTGTGCAATATAGAAATTAGTCTTGTACGGTACGGGACATATTGATTCCGTACAGAACAAGTAATTGCTTACTTGCCTGTGTGTTAGACAAAAATACAACTTTTCACTTTTATGTACAACTTCAAATTATCAAATTATGCATTACCAGTTAAAAATTCCAGAGAGCCAGCCAATGCGGGAGCAATTGGAAGGAGCTATTACTGACCTGCTGACTTTTGTGCACGCAGGATCTATCTACATCTCCAATAACGGCGGGAGCGGTCTGCCGATTGTAGTTACCTTTATCCTGAAAAAGAACTGCGGGTACAGCGGGGATTCATTGGAGATAATATCGAAAAAAATAACGGACTGTTATCCCGAATTTATTTTCAAGTTTGTCAATGCATTCCGGGCTTCACAGGGATTCAAAGAGGGATTTCCCTATCTTATCCGCCACTGTACTGTCAACGAGCTGGTTTATTATCAGCCGGACAATAAAGTATTTTATTCCTTAAATGGCGATGCAAAAGACCTTATGCATTGGGCACAATTTTCTTTTGAGGATAATATGCAGGATATTGTTTGCCATTTTAAAACAGCATCCGCCCAAATGAAGAACAATGACAATAAGGAAGCGGGCTATTTCATGTGTCTTGCTATTTGGAACCTCTACTGCTGTTATACGTGGCTTCTTATCGGTGAGATCGGCGAAGACATGGGCAGGCCGAGCTTGGCGCATGAATACAAGAAAGTCGTGAGATTTGTTCCATACCTGAGAGAAATACTTGATTACGATATACCTGAAGACAGGGAAATTATTGACAGGCTCAGTAATGCCCATACTTACTATCGTGACAATACGATTAATTTTGATATAAATCCAGCAGTCTTGGAAAGGGCAAAGCTAAAGTTTGAGCTTTTGGAAAAAGAGTTCCGTAGTCTTTTTTGGGGTTATAAAAAAGTTTTCAAGTCAAAAATGAAACGGTTCGGCAACCAGTCATTTTCAGGACAGTCAGTCCTGACTGAAAAAATGAAGTCGAACTATTTCATAGGACATGCACTTTCAGAAGTAAGCGAGACCATTGCAGGTTTTCTTAAAATCCGTGCCGTTTACTGCTTTGGATATGCAAGAACCAACAGCAATGACCAGGAAAAAAGCAAGAAGCTATTCAATAAACATTTACCCGGCTATCACTTTTACCTGCTTGTGCTGAGCAGTGAATACAAGGAAAATGCGATACCGTTATTACAGTATCATATAAAGGAAAAGTTTGGAAACAGGTATACGGCTACCATTTTGATCCACAGGGTAAAGAATCTCCGATCACAGAACAATAACCAAAAGTACTTCCTCAATAAGGTTATTGAAAATGGCATTCCGGCCTACTGCGACAGCCAGTATGCCATTTATCCGTTAAATACAGATCCCCAAAGGGATATTGAATTTACAAGCAACTACTGGAAGAACCGCATGCTTGGGGCAGAACAATTCCTGATGACAGCCGAGCAGTGCACCGAGCCAGAGGAGGCACTGGTAAAAAATGCTTTGGTTCAGCAGGCTGTACAGCTGGTAGCGACTGCCCAGCTAGACCTTTTTCTCAGTTACCATCCCACTGTCTATTCTATCGCTTACCTGTTCCGGCTTTTGCAATGCATCCCCGAAATAAAACTGCCCTTCTCGGATTCACAGCTGGACAGAAAACTCAGGGAACTGCTTTCTGCCAGCATAGACATGATAAAACACAAAGATCTTAATGTGGACAGTATTGAAGACAGCAATATGCTCTTCACCAAATGTGAAGAATTTTATAATGAAATGTACACCCTTGGATATACTGAACTGAAAAGACTGGATGATTTGAAACAGCAGGACGAGATTTAATAACGATAATTTTTTTACTATGAAAAAAAATAAAAACTTCAATAAAGATCAAAAGCTTGTAGAATCAGCAGAACAGGCAAAGAGAGTGCTGGATATGCTCCTGCCGGATTCACAAAAGAATCTCGAAAACGGGATTTCGGAACTTCTTGGCAAATTGAAAAATCCCAAGATTGATTTATTACTGGACAGGTATCCCGACCTTCTGCAGGAACACGGTTTGGAAGAATTGCTTTCAGGTAATCCTGAAATTGCTGACACCGATATACAGGATGTTAAAATAGCGGGACTACTCTCGTGCCTTCAATTACTGATGTATTTTTGCTATGAACTGAAAAAAAATCCAAATCCTAATAATATGTCTTTTGAAAGCCTAAGGTATATCCTAAATTCCATTGCCTGCTCACGGTTCGTAAATGAACTGCTCCTTGTTGTTATATCAGTGGTCGGAACAGACTATTATCAAAAGTTCCAGCAGAGAATTCAAAACTTGGATTTAAGTTTTGAAAGCGCAAAGGGTCTGGAAAATGATCCTGAGTTGCAGGAACATATTGACCTTATGCCTTGGTTTGCATTAGTCAGGCTATTTTTAGAATCGGTCTATACCTATTTCAATATTTCAGATCAAAATCTCAAAAACACGACATGATGAAAACTTCAAAAAGTAGACTGGATAAATGATTAATCAATTTAAAAAATAAAGATCATGGAAGATGATAAAATCAAATTAAATGACCTCATTGAAAAACCTGAAAATTATTTTATAATGCTCAGACCGGCATCAAAAAAAAGAAGTGACTTGCACAGTGTCGAGATAAATGTAGAGGGATATTCAGACCTGTTCAATCTGATAATGGATCTGCTCAAGGCAGGTGCGCTTGCTTTGGAGGGAATTGAAGCCAGTGAGGAAAACGTCAGATATCCTGAAAAATATGTTGCAAGCCTGCTTAGGGTAATAGAAATGCTGATCCCAATGGAAGAGGGAGAGTTGCTGGACATACTTTATTATAAGCACTTAAACGAGAAAAATGAAACTGACTCTAAATAACCCTATCTCCAATTATAATTTTAACAAAACGGCGACTTTGGAGACGTTTTCCAGCCCCCGGCAGGGCAAGTGGTTTTGAGATGCGGAAAGTATTTCAAGCATCTCAAAACACAACTTGCTATTTTCTCTCGAAAATAATATTACCGATGGATTTTAATTGAAAGGGCTTGAAGCCCTTTTTTTTATTTTGGTAGCGTAACGTTATTGAATCTAATTGTAAGGGCAGGCAGTATCGGAATCCTATCCGATAATAAATGCAGTTATAACTTTAGGTTGCTTTCAGGCTTCCCGCCAGCGTACATTATAACGACTGGGATTATATTGCACCTGGGGAGGATTTCTGTAATGTCGATTGCAGGAATAGAGATTACCGGAAAGGTAATTTATGTGTAAACAATATTCAATTGTATAGTTATGTATAATTTCGATTAAAGGTTTCCTTCTAAAAATAATACAGGACTACTTAACTGCAGATTTACAGCTTTACCTACATACCTACATACCTACGTACCTGCTTGCCTACTTACCGACCTGCATACCTACACATATACTTACCTGCCTGCATAACTGCTTTTAAAACTATAAAAATACTTTTATCAAATATTCCTTTGCGGAAATTTGGGAAGCTATGGAGAATTGCTCCCTACAAAACCTCGCACGAGAGCCGAGCCTGTACAAAAACCAAAAAATATATTTTTCCAAAGAAAACAGAAAAACGGAAAAAAGAAAAAGAAAGCAATTTTACAGGACGGGATGCAGACAGGCCAAAAGGAAACGGAATAAGTCCCGAAGGGTGGTTTGTGAGGGACGAGCAAAACATTATGCCGTAAGCTTTTGGACAGGCTGATCCAGCACGTCCTACCTTGCTTTTCTTTTTATTATTTCTTTTGGCAGAATATAATCCCTGCCACTCTAAATCTGGACATATATAGCCAATCAATGCCTTAGAGTGCCAGAAAGAAGAATAAAAAGCCCTTATGATTACCTTTCGCCGTAAAAATCAAAACGATGAAAAAAGACAAGCATAAAGACAAAACGGAGAAGAAAAAGAAAAAACCGATACCACATAGACCTGAAGAGGAAAAAAAGAAGGAAATTAAAAAAGATAACAGGACAAAAGCTCCATTTATGCAGGTAGACAGGGGTGGAAACATCTTAAGCAATTTCTTCTCGAATTTTCTCAGACAGCTCAAAAATCCAAGAAAGACCGGGCTGGGCAGACTGTTAGGCAAACTGCTGTTTGTTAAAATAGAGGAAAGTCAAAAAAAGCCTGCGCAGAAACCTGAAAAACCTCTGGATATAATGGGGCCAGTTAAAACGGTTTTTCGTCATGTGAGCAACAGCGGGAATAATTTAAGCCCAAGCGAAAAAGAATCCCTGAGACAGCGTCAAAATCAGCCTCTTAATATTCCACTCAAGCCGGAACAAAGTAAAGACGAGGAATTAAATAAACCAAGAAAACCCAAGTTAGGCATGTAGTGTGGCTATATCCAGTGATAAGGCTTGTCCTTGCGGTTCAGGTAGCAGTACATCTCTTCCTTTTTCAGTTCCGGAAAGAATCTTATTGCTCGGTCAATGGCATAATTGGGGAGAAAATAAATCTCTTCACGAATAGCCGTTACAACCTTTTCAAAACCGTAGAAACGGACAATCTCGTCTATCTCCTGCTGATCTCCACGTTCTACAACACGGGCAATAACAGCCTTGTAGGCTTTATCAAAGTCCATCGCATCTATGTCCACATCCCAAAAAAGTACCCGGTCTAATTTAGGCATCCTTCTATTTTTTAGTTCCTTTTTCATATAATAAATATACTGATTTTAAGCGTCATAGCAAAAATATTGCCTCCTGAATCTACGTCCTTTTGCAGAGGAAATCTGATTCTGAAAGCGCATGTCCTTTGCCTGCAATTCAAAGCTGGACAGCATAAGACAAATACTTCCAGATTGTGCCAAATCCGTGGGGCACAGCTTATAATAAAATATATTGGTTTTCAAATGATGTAATACTTAAAGTCATGGAAGAAAACAGCAGAACCAACCCGCACAAAGGAGGCAGGCATCCTAAAAAAGACCCTGCCGTGAACCGCTATTCCATCAGCCTGAATGCGGAAGAGAATGCCCGATTCCTGTCCCTTTTCGATGCGTCCGGCATGAATGTAATGGCACACTTTATTACGGCGTGCATTTTCCAAAAGGGCATCAAAACGATAAAGGTTGACAAGACGGCAATCGATTATTATGTGCGCCTGACTGCCTTATTCGGACAGTTCAGGGCTGTGGGTGTAAATTACAATCAGGTCGTAAAAATGCTGAATAGTAATTTTTCAGAAAAGAAAGCCCTGGCATACCTGTACAAGCTGGAAAAACAGACGGCAGAACTAGCTTTCCTATCGCAAAAGATAATACAGCTTACGGTGGAATTTGAAGAAAAGCACCTGAAAGAAAAATCCTGACATGATAGCGAAAATATCAAGAGGCGCAAGCTTATACGGTGCATTGGCCTATAATTACCAAAAGGTCGAGAAGCAAAATGCGCAGGTTCTATTTACACAGAAGATAATCGAATCGCCTGACGGCAGTTACTCCCTACAGCAATTATCACGTTCCTTTGAACTGCACCTGTTGGCCAACCGAAAAACGGAAAAACCGATACTTCATATCTCGCTCAATCCTGACTCCAAGGATACCGTAGGCGATACAGATTTTGAGAATATGGCGCAGGAGTATATGAAGCAGATGGGCTACGAAGACCAGCCTTTCGTGGTATTCAAGCACACCGATATTGACCGCACCCATATCCATATCGTGTCTGTCTGCGTGGACGATGAGGGCAGGAAAATATCAGACAAGTTCGAGAAAAGGCGTTCGATGGCCGTCTGCCGGACATTGGAAAAGCAGTACGGCCTTAAAGTGGCTACGGAGCAAAAAGAAAACCAGCAGAGTCCCGTATTCAAACCCATAAATTATAAAGAAGGCGATATTAAAAGCCAGATGGCTTCTGTTGTCCGTCATCTTCCCAAATATTACCAGTTCCAGACTTTCGGGGCGTACAATGCCCTTCTTTCCCTTTTCAAGATTACTGCAGAAGAAGTCAAGGGCGAATATAACGGGATTCCAAAAATGGGATTGGTATATTTTGCGCTAAATGACAATGGAGAAAAAGTCAGCAGTCCCTTTAAGGCTTCGCTCTTTGGAAAAAATGCCGGATTAGCACAACTGCAGTCCCATTATGAGCAGAGCAGGATTAAATTAAAAGACAGTCCTGCCAAGGGATCAGTTAAAGGCAGGATAGAATCCGTGATGCAGACTGCATCAGGCGAATCGGAGTTTAAGAAAAAGCTGTTGGAACACGGGATGAACGTTGTAGTACGCAGGAATGACACCGGACGTATTTACGGGGTCACTTTTATAGACCATAATTCTAAAACAGTCTGCAACGGTTCTGAGCTTGGTAAAAACTTTTCAGCCAATGTATTTAATGACTGGTGGAATAACGGCAAAAAAGAAGATCTGCCAACAAAAGAAAATACTGCTCCGCAGAAAATTATTCCCGCAGAAGATCAGATTAAAGAGCCACACAGCCTGCCTGCCTTTTCAGGGAAGGAAGATATGCCCGAAAATGGGCAGGATAACACTATTTTTGAAGCCTTTGGAAGCTTAATGCCCGTAGCGCAGGGAGAAGATTTTCAGGAAACTGCCTTTGCAAATCAAATGAAACGCAAGGATAAGCGCAGGAAACCAAAGCTTTAAACCTGTTTCCAAGCCTGTGTTATTTACATCAAATGTATGAAACACGATTTTCAATGTACCGTATATAAAAAATTGATAGGATACATTATTGGGATTTTTTTAATTGCCAGCCATTAAAAATACAATTCCCCGGTTATGTACCAAACCATCTCCTTTATTTATCGTATCAGGTGTCCGCCCTGCGATTTTCCGCAATTATGAAAGCCCGGTCTGTGCAGGCTCATTTAATCAATATCTATCTCTGCAAGATTGCCGGGTACTACTGCCCAGCGATGAAAAACAAATTGTCTTCATTACGACATCACAAGACAAATAGTGCCAGCAGTGCCTATAATGCAACAACTTCAAAAATGCATTTTTATATTTACAGGAAGACGTTCATATCTTCTTTGCTATAATACAGGACTGCCGAGGGCTTCGGTCGCCTTATCTCCGAAATAATAGAAAATCATTACTATTTATGGAAACTTTAGAAACACTGTTCCGGTCTTTTGAAACGGGCATTCGAAGTGCGAAGGCTTTAAAGCCCAAGGAATACCTAAAAAGCATCGGGCTGGAATATTCTGATCTTCGGATCGGTTTTAATTCAGGACAGTTCCATCATCGCCGGGAACAGCAGGTAAAAGACCAGTTTGAAAGACTGGGCGTGCTTGCCAAAAGCGATGCGCCTGTAAGGGAGGCAGGGATGACAGCCTATACTGTCTTTGGAGGCTATGGGCTAATTTTTCCACTGCTGGACAAGGATAGCACCATTGTTAATTTTTTTGCCCTGCGCTTTGATCTGGACGAGCAGAAACAGAAATACCTGAACAGCGAGGGAATCTATCCCGCCTACCCGCATCCACTTACCAAGAAGTTATACTTGGCGCCGACTGTTATTGACTGTGCAAGTCTGATACAGAGCAAGGTACTGGATCAGAGGGAAGCCGTTATTGCCCTGCATGACGGGGAACTGCTGGAACAGCATTTAGAAATTATCAAATCATTATATGAATTGGAAGAAATAATAATCTTTAAGCGGTGATAAAATGGAAAAGATCAGATTACAAATGCAGGAGATCAGACCCGACGTCCCACTTTCAATAGTGGAACTTCCCGAGGGACATAGTCTGAATGACATGTGGGTCAATTATGGAAGCGAAGGAATATCGAATCTTTTAAAAAATGCAAAAACAGAAAAGACAGGAAGTGCCCTGCAGATCGTAAACGGCTACAAAATCAGCTATACGGGCATTGCAGGAGTATTTTATGTTGTGGGCAACCTTCCGATGGATTTAGGAAACCTGAGGGTGTCTTTACAAATTGTGGCACATACTACTCAGAAGAAGCACAGGCTGAAAGTTGACCTTTTTGATTTTGGCAGTGTGCAGAGCCAGTGCGGGGAACTTTCCGAAAAGCAGGGCTTTGACTTTCAGGAACTCGAAACAGATTTTTTACAGTTGACGGATTTGCTGGAACAGCATCGGGAAGCACTCTTTGAAGCGGAAATAAACCCCGAAACGGATCGCTATTCGGAAAAGGAACTTACACCGCAGGCACATGAGAAAGCGGTCGAATTTCTTTCAAAACCGCAATTGCTTGAAAACATAAACAAGCTGTTGGAGCAGAACGGAATTGTGGGGGAAGAACAAAACAGGATGGTTCTTTTCGTGCTCGCTTCGAGTTATAAGATGCCTTACCTGATGCACGCCATCGTGCAGGGATCAAGCGGGGAAGGAAAAAGCCATCTGATCAACGGGATCGCCCAGTGCATGCCACAGGAAGATGTGATGAACATGACCCGTATTACAAGCAAATCCCTATACCATTACAGGGATAAGGAACTTATCAATAAACTGATTGTGATACAGGATTTTGACGGACTTGATGAAGAGGCGCAGTATGCCTTTCGTGAAATGCAGTCGGCAAAGTTCCTGACAAGCTCCACAGTAGTAAAAGACATTTTTGGAAACAACAGGGGAAGAATAAAACAGGTGCAGGCACACTTTGCCAGCATGACAACCACGACCAAAGCCGAGGTGTATTATGACAATATGAGCCGTTCGGTAATCTTGGGCGTGGATGAAAGCCAGGCGCAGACCATGCGGATCATAGCCATCCAAAACAAAAAACTAGCGGGAAAAGGAAACAGCGAAAACGAGGTTCAGGCAACCCAGCTTCTAAGAAATGCCATGCGAGTACTCAAATCCTACGAGGTAATTAATCCATTTGCAGACAAGCTTATACTTCCCTTAGAAGCCAAGATGCTCAGAAGGCTAAACAGCCAGTTCCAAAACTTTGTTTCACAGATTACGATCCTGCACCAGTACCAGAGAAAAACCGACAGCAAAGGCAGGCTGATAGCGACCAAAGAAGATGTGAAATCTGCGGTTGATATTTTCTTTAGTTCCATCATTATCAAGGTGGATGAACTTGATAAGAGTACAAGACAATTCTTTGAGAATTTAAAAGGTTATGTGAAGAGCCAGAAGAACGGAACGACGCACCGTTTTACCAATAGGGAAATCCGCCAAAAACTCAATATCAGCAAAACCTCTTCATTCCGATATATGCTGTTGTTACAGGAACTCGAATACATTCAGGCAATTGAGGGATCGGTAAACAGGGGCTTTAAGTATGTAATAAGCTACTGGGACAATATGGAAAAACTCAAAAGCAAGATCAGGAAAGAGCTGAACAGCCAATTGGAACAATTTTAAAACACAAAAAATACACAAAAAAAGCAAAAAAATGGAACGCCCCGGAACGCCAGCGGAACACCGAAGCCCCAGTGTTTACTGACCATACGATACTGGCGTTCCGTGTTCCACGGAGTGCGCAAGCGACGGGTTTTAATTATAATAATTGTAGAACACTAAAAAAGATGAAAAACAGGATACAAAATAAAGATTTCCGAAGGCTCTTGGATGCCTTTGACAGTTTTATAAAAGTTAGGAATTACAAAACAGGAAACAGCAGAATGTACCAAAATACCTTGATAGAATTCTTAGTATGGTTAGAAGAATCAGGAATCAGCAGGATTCAGGAACTGACTTCCAAGGAATCTATTAAATACTTTGAGTATTTAATTGCAAGGCCAAAGCTCAGGGGCGAAGGCACGCTGTCACAGAAAAGCATCAAATTTCATCTTTTCGTACAGGGATTGTTCCTTTTGAACCTGATGGAAAACAAGGAAATTGAGAACGGCTATTATATTCCCAGTTATGAGGGAGGTTCGGAGAAATCCAGAAACACACTGAGTGTTGAAGAAATAAAAAGCTTATATAAAAATGCTGAGAATGAACTGGAACGGGCTTTGCTCTCTGTCGCTTATGGATGCGGGCTCAGGCGTTCTGAAATCAGTGCGCTGGATTTAAAGGATGTGAAACTGGCTACGGGAATGGTTGTTGTCAGAAGCGGAAAAAACAGCAAAAGACGTGAAGTTCCCATGAGCGACACGGTTATGGGATACTTAAAAAAGTACATTCAGGAAGAGCGCACTCAAAGGCTTGCAGGAAAAAACCAGACGGAAGAAGCCTTTTTTATTAATTCCAAAGGCAGGCGAAGTACGGGGGAAAACCTGAATGATATCCTAAAAAAAATGATAGAGCAGACTAAAGATTTCCAGCTTATCCAAAAGGATATTACGCTCCACTGCCTCAGGCACAGCATTGCCAATCATCTGGCTGAGAATAATGCAGGGATTGATTTTATAAGAAGGTTTCTAGGGCATTCCGATATCAATACAACCTATATCTACGCTATCAAAAACAAGAAACGAAAACCGATCGTAACCTTTTAAATAATCAGCTATGCCAAAACAGACAATAGAGCAGTTCCTGCTCCAAAATTACAGTCCACAGACCGTGTCAAGCTATTTGTTTGCCATCAATCACTTTTTAAAATTAAATCCAAAAGCCAAGCGATACAAATACGGGAATATCGTCAAGTATATGGAAGAAATAAGCGCAAGGCAGTTCAATAGTAAATATCGTGTTGTCATTTTATCGGCAATCAAAAAGTATTATGATTATCTGGTTATGAGCGGTTACAGGAATGACCATCCGTGCAAACGCCTGAATATAAAAGTAAACAGCAATCAGGCGATACAGGTGCAGGATCTGTTCAGCAGTCCAGAACTGCAACTGCTCTTGGAGCGTGAGAACCGTTACAGGCATTTGGATATCAGAAACAAGGTATTGCTGTCCCTTCTGATCTATCAGGGGCTGACAAGCGATGAAATTATAAGGCTTACCGTAAAAGATATTGATCTGGATAATGGGACGGTTTATATAAAAGCTTCACTAAACCTAAATAAACGGACATTGAACCTAGTGCCAAGGCAGATGATTTTGTTTTTCAATTACCTGCAGGAAACCCGACCCCAGATGCTTCGATGCAAGACAGATAAATTGATTATCACAAAGCTTGGCAAGCCTATCAGTGTCGATAGTATTCATGCCATGATTGCCCCTTTAAAGGGATTGTTTCCCGATCGGAAGCTCAATCCGCAGAACATAAGAATGAGCGTGATCTGCAACTGGCTCAATGAGAAAAATATTTCTTTAGAGAAGACGCAGGAACTGGCGGGACATAAATGGCCGGGAACTACGGAAAAATATATCAAAGTGAACAGCTCACATCAGAGGGAAATAATAAATCGATATTTTCCAAGTATTTAAACAAATTAAGCCCAAAGTATCAAGATTTTTTGGTGACTATTCTAAATAATGGATTGACTTTTTTTGAAAATTAGCACTTTTAAGTTACATTCGCTATAAAATTCCATTTGTTTTAATACTTGAGGAGTCTATCAGAATAGGTAGTGTTATCTAATTAAGGATAATGAAAGTAGTATTAGAATCATAATCAGAAAAAAAATGATAAATTATATTCATATAGACGGTTATAAATCTATAAAGGAAGCTCATTTCGTATTAGATCCTATTAATGTTTTAATAGGTTCTAATGGTGTTGGGAAATCAAATTTCATATCTTTTTTCAAGATGGTGAATAATATTTATGAGGAAAGACTTGAAAATTATTCAATAAGAAAAGGTGCAGAAACCTTTTTACATTTCGGCAGTAAAAATACTAAAGAAATAAAGGGAAGACTGGAATTTGATAATACAAATGCGTACGGTTTCACATTACAGCCAACTGAAAGTAACAGTTTGATATTGGCTGATGAGACGGGATTTTTTAACAGTGAGAAAGGTTCTCAATTTTCGGTTAAAGGTACTTGGTATTCTAAGAATATTAGCAGGAATTCTAAGGAAAGTAAATTGAGATCTGCTCAAGGCTCCATTCCCACTTATATAAACCAGTATTTATCTAGTTTTAAAATATATCATTTCCATGATACGAGTGATACATCTCCTCTTAGAACACCTGCTGATGTAAATGATAATATTGCATTAAGAGAAGATGGGGCAAATCTTGGAGCATTCTTGTATTTACTGCAGGAAAGATACGAGAAGCATTTTAAAAGAATTGAATATGTCGTTAAGTCTGTTGCTCCGTACTTTGAAAGATTTCAATTACAGCCTGACAGATTAAATGAAAACAGAATTAATTTAGAGTGGACTGAAATCAACCATCCGGAAATTTTATTTAATGCATCGCATTTTTCTGATGGAACATTGCGTTTTATTGCTTTGGCAACTTTGTTGATGCAACCTAATATGCCACAAGTAATTATCATTGATGAGCCTGAACTTGGTTTACATCCTGTAGCAATAAATACTCTTGCAGGGTTGATAAAGAAAGCATCTGCTAAAAGTCAGATCATTATATCAACACAGTCAGTAAATCTGGTAGGCAATTTTGAGCCTGAGAACATAATCACTGTTGACAGAGTGGACGGTCAATCTGTTTTTAACAGGTTAGAAAAAGAAAATTTAGAAGGCTGGTTGTCCGATTTTACATTGGGAGATCTTTGGCTGAAAAACATAATTAAAGGACAGCCATATTAAGATGAAAAGAGTACACATTATAGTTGAAGGGCAAACGGAAGTTAGAGTCTTTTATTCGATCTTAGTGCCATACATACAATCTAAAGTTGAGAATGTATATATTGAGATTACACCTATCAAGCATTCTGGAGGCGGTATTGTCAAATATTCGAAATTGCTTCCTGAGCTTAGGAACCATCTTGCTGATAAAGAAAAAATTGTTACAACATTCTTTGATTATTATGGTCTCTTGGAAAAACATAATTATCCGAAGTACAAAGAAGCAAAAATTGATCAAACAAACTCAAAAGTTGGTGTTGTATTAATGGAGGATGGACTTAAAGAGGATTTGGCATCACAAGGAATCAGTACAAAAAATTTTATTCCCTATATACAGTTACACGAATTTGAGGCATTACTTTTCTCTTCTGATGAAGGTTTTGAATTTCAATATGATAATCCGAGAGTACTTAGAGATTTAAAAGCAATTTCTCCCCGCTATCAGACACCTGAAGATATTAATGACAGCCCTGTTACAGCACCATCTAAAAGAATAATTGGAATTTTAGAGAAACAAGGAGAAAAGTATGAAAAAGTTATCGATGGAGATGCCATTTCAATTATGGTTGGAATTGAAGCTATGATGGATAGGTGTCCAAGATTCAGAACATGGGTTGAAACTCTCATATTAAAAATACTTGCGTAAACAATAAAATGCATCTATTAATTCAAGATAATAAGTCCTCAGAAATGAGGTCTTTTTTTATGAAATAAATAACGGGATTTTTTATTAGGAAAATATGGGAACTAAATCTACATTCGTATTATAGAAAAATGCAACTGGACGTTCTTATATAGAGATTTTTTTACAAGGGGCTGTCTTGTATAAAAAAAGTTTACAGAACCCTATAAGTATAAATACAACGGCAAGGAGCTGCAAGACGAGTTACAGCTTAACGTTTACGATTATGGAGCACGTAATTATGATGCTGCACTTGGTAGATGGATGAACATTGATCCGTTAGCGGAAAAGTTTTTTGATGCTTCACCATATGCTTATGTTCTTAATAGTCCTGTTGTGTCATTCGACCCAGATGGCATGGATAGATATATTGTGGATGAGAATGGAAAAATGACCTTGGCTTTAAAGGAAAAAAAAGGCAGTCCTGATATGCTTTTTGCATACAATAGTAAAACGGGAGATGTTGTTGATACCGATAAAGATGGCGAAATACACACAGAAGATGCAGTTGAAGTTGAAGGCGGGCTGGTAGGACAACTAATGAATTTTCGAGAAGGCTCAGAAGTTAGTGGTCAAAAATATTATTCATCAGTAGCGGAAAATAGTAAAGGACGAGAAAAAGATTATTTGAAGATGTTCAAATTTTTGGCTGATTACACAAATATCGAGTATTCTTTGACATCATTTGAAAGTAGTGGAAAAAGCATTCTTGAGTTGGCGACTTATCGAGAAACTGATAATGCTCCTTCAACACGTAATTTGGGATATGGAATTGACAACTCAAAAGTTAAATGGCATGTTCACAATCATCCTTCAGGATATGCAAGTGAGAGAAGCTCAATGGGAGAAAGAGAAAATGGCTTGACAAGATACTCAGACGGATGGAATGCAGTCAAGCATGAGGTTAATTTTCCCAATCATGTATATTTCCCTGAGTCTAAAAAATTATACAATGTGACAATGTATGGAATTGAATATATTCAAAAAGTTTATAATGCAAATCAATTAAAGAAATGAAAAAAATAATTATAATACTACTGGCTTTTGGATTATTTAGTTGTAATAAAGAAAAGCCTTTTAGTACCTCACTAAATCAAGCTTTAAAAAACTATCAAAAAGAGTATCCAATCCCACAACAAACGTCAAAAAAGAGAATTTATATTTACTCCATTCATTTTTTTAAATTAAATAATGATACAATAGTAGAATTTCAAAGATTTGGTGGAGGAATAAATATTGACGAAAAATCACATGGAATATATCAAGATGAAAATATTAAGCCAACTATCGTTTATGACGAATTGGGTCTTGGGAAAAAATTTGTATTACTAAAAGGAAATACAGAGTTAAACTCAAAATATATTTGGAGAGGAGGAAATCAAGCAGAAACTTTTCCTCCAATTCATTCTTATTACGTCAAAAATGAAAAACTAATATTTAAAACGAAAGATACTATTTGGAAAAAATGGGATTAGATAGTATCCGGTAGTGTTTCAGAGTTAGTGATGGTATAAATTGACAGACCCTGTGGATCTGTTTGCTTTTAAGATTAATTACGACAAACAGCCCGGCAATTCACAAGTTCAGGCCTTGTACAACGGAAATATTTCAGAAACCTATTGGAAGACCAATACAGATCTTACCAAGCGCTCTTATGGGTATCAGTACGACAAGCTGAATCGTTTAACCAATGCGATTTACAGCAAACCCAATGATGCCATTCCGGTATCAGGAGCCTATAATGAAAGTTTGAGTTACGATAAAAACGGAAACATTACCTCTCTGCAGCGTTATGGAGACAGTGACGCGCCGTCTATTGTTTTTCAGACGGACGATTTGAGTTATGGGTATTTAAATGATAACTCGAATCAGTTGACCAAAGTAACCGACAGCCCTGCCGGAAATGACAACGAAGGGTTTAAAGACGGCAATAAAACAGGTGATGATTTTACCTATGATGCCAATGGCAACATGATTACTGATAAGAACAAAAACATCACCCAAATAGAATACAATCATCTGAATTTACCCAAGAAAATTACATTTGGAACAAATGGCACGATTGAGTATATTTACAACGCAACGGGTCAAAAACTGGAGAAAATTGTAAAAGAGGTAAGCGGTACAACTCATACTGATTATTTTGGAGGATTTCAATACAATTATGTTGTTAATGATGGTCACGTTCCTGATGATTCGGGCGACACTGATCCACCTATTTATACTCCGGATCCTGTAAAAGATCCACCGGTGGAAGCAAATCGTTTTAGTGCAATGGCAAGTCAGGCTGCTCCATCGCGACCAACATTGGAGTTTTTCCCTACAACAGAAGGGTATTATGATTATGTAGGTAAAAAGTATGTGTACCAATATAAGGATCATTTGGGTAATATCAGATTGAGTTATGCTAAAAATCCGGGGACTCAAGTTCTTGAAATTATAGAAGAGAATAATTATTATCCTTTTGGATTAAAACACAAAGGGTATAATGATTATACAATTACAAATAATAAGTATAAGTTCCAAGGACAAGAGCGTCAAGATGAGCTGGGACTGAACTGGGACAGCTTTAAATACCGAAATTACGATTATGCAATTGGCAGGTTCATGTCTATTGACCCATTAGCTCAAGAGTATGCATATAACTCACCTTATGCGTTTGCCGAGAATAAACTTGGTATGGGTAGAGAGTTAGAAGGTTTGGAACTCGGTCCTTTATTTGGAGTAGCAGAAATTGTTAAAGTAAGCGCAGAAATTGGCGCTAAAACATCCGAAGTAGTTGGTAAGACATCTGAGGTATCTGGAAAAACGAGTGAAATAGATTTTGTAGGACAAGAGCACCATGTAATCCCACGAGGAGTAAAAGGCAATGAAGTAGTAAGAGATGCAATAAAAGAGGGTTTTAAATTTGAAGGAGCGGAAAATAAAATAACTGTTGAGAAATTTAGTAAAGCTACTGGTAATGGTAGACACGGAAATCATCCTTCATATAATAAAGGTGTACTTGATAAACTTGGTGAGTTTGGTAAGGCTGCGGAGGGTTCCAAAACAACGGAAGGTTCAAAAACAGCTTTGGATTTTTTGAGAAATTTAACTCAAGATCTCAAGGAAACAATTAAAAATAATCCAGACACAAAAATTAATGATCTTTTTAAACCCCAAACAACTACAATAAGTATTGATAATACTTCAGTAAAAAAAACTGAGCTTCCTAAACGGGCAGCGCAACAAGCACCTAAACCCAAAATCTGGTTATAAAAAACTATGGATTATAATTATAATACACCCGAAGAGGCAATAATATCTTTAGAGAACGCATACACTAATATGGATCTTATTAATGTAATTGCTTCTAAAGATTTTGAAACAGAAGCAAAAATAATTTTGTTTAGATCGAACGTCGAATTAAATAAAGAGACGATTAAGGAAACTGCTAAATTGTTAGAGCTTTCGCTTATTGAACATATTGAAAATAACGGTTTTCCTGATTTTAGTAATGTGGATAGGAAGTTTTCAAATTTAAAGGAAATAGATGACAATCTGTTTTTTATTGAAGAAACCTTAACCTATGACAATGGCAAAGCTTATACGAATACAGTTTTCGTAACAGTTGAAGATAAAAAGTGGAAAGTAGTTATGACTGAAGAAAAATAACCGCTCTCCTGTTGATCATGATGTAGACCCTGATCCAAAAGACCCACCGTTGGAAGCAAATCGTTTTAGTGCAATGGCAAGTCAGGCTATTCCATCGCGACCAACGTTGCAATTTTTTCCAACGGCAGAAGGGTATTATGATTATGTAGGTAAAAAATATGTTTACCAATATAAGGATCATTTAGGTAACGTGCGATTGAGTTACGCTAAGAATCCTGCTACCCAAGTTCTTGAAATTATAGAAGAGAATAATTATTATCCTTTTGGATTGAAACACAAGGGGTATAATGATTATGCGGATAATAGTCATAAATATAAGTATAATGGGAAAGAACTGCAGGACGAGTTACAGCTTAACGTTTATGATTATGGAGCAAGAAATTATGATCCTGCAATTGGTAGATGGATGAATATTGACCCGTTAGCAGAGAAAATGAGAAGACATAGCCCTTATAATTATGCATTTAATAATCCTCTTCGTTTTACTGACCCTGATGGGATGTCTCCAGATGATATAATTTTGACTTTCACGAGTGAATCTGCTAAAGCTTCATATGAAAGTGTAGTAAATAAAGGATTAGGAGATTCATACAAATTAAATATTGGAGATAATGGTAGAGTATCAATAGCATCAACAGGAGTTCAAAGTGTTATGACGGAACAACAGCAAGCATTTTACAATGAATATAGTGCAGTTGTTGATAGTCCATATATAGTGAGTCAAACAATAGTCCAAAACAGTTTAGATACAAACGTGGGAAGTTTTGCTTTACAAACTGTTGATATGGCTGATGTTAAAGCCTTCGATAATGCAGGAGCTGGTGGAACTACAAGTGCAGGTGCAATTATTCATGAAACTGTAGAACAACATGAAAAAGCACAATTAGGATTAAAAAAATACGACATAGGAACCAAAGAGCAATTTACAGTTTCGCACGATAAAGCAACAACTGCTGAAGATAAGGTTAATGGAAATAGAAGGGTATCTAATGGAAATGTTTTCATAGAAAAGGATAATACATTAACACGACAAATTATAACTCCTAATTCAAATGGTCGAAATACTGTAACTAAAGAAAAAATCAAATAAAAATATGAAAAAAATAATCTTAATAGCTTTGATAGCATTTTCAATAGTAAACTTACAGTGCTCAAGTTTAAAAAAAAATGAGCAGAAAGATTGTATTGAAAATTTTCAATTCAAAAATGTTTTTGTGTCACATATTACTGATGTAGAAAATTATACTTTGCAAAAGGAGTTTAACAAAAAAAAATTTAATGATGGTATTGAATTTTTATCAAAATATTGCCATGTATCTGAAAAAGAATTGATGAACTATGCAAATGAATATACCAATTCAATTGTATTTTACAAAGATAAAGAAGGCTGGTTAAAGTGGTATGAAGAGAATAAATGCAACAATATTCAATTTAAATAACAAATTATAGCAAAAGCTGTAATGTATCAGAGCTGTTGGTAGTGTTTCAGAGTTAGTGATATAAGAATTTTTATTTCTAACATATTGAAATAGAGTAAATATTAACCCGCTAGCGGAGCAATATAGAAGATGGTCTCCATATAATTACGTTATGGATAATCCTGTTATTTTTATTGACCCAGACGGAATGTATGTAGATACAGCATGGATATATGAAAAAGATAAAAAAGGAAATTATAAACATAAAGCTATAGTCGAAGCTTTTGAAGCCTTTGCAAAATCTAAACAAGGAATTGAATTTCTTGAAAATTTTGCTAAAAAAAATCAAACCATAGCTGGTCATAAGTATGGCGAAGATGGCAAATTCGATAAGAAAGGTATTGATTTGAAATTTGGAAAATTAGATGAAAATAGTGTCGCTAATGCCGACACAGGTATTGAAAAAAAAGGTAACGGAATTGAAATTACAATTGGTTTATCTGCTTCAGCAACAAAAGTTGAACAAATTATTGATGATATTGCCCATGAAACATTTATTCATGCAGATGATATAGCAAAAGATTTTTATACCGATAAAAAAATAGATTTATCTTCTATAGATAAGGATATTGTAAAAAGTCTTAAAGATGCAAATTATTCAAAAAAATGGTTTGAAAATGCCGCTCATCATAATCAACATATTAGATATAACACTCTTGAGACAAAAGTAGTTCCAATATTAAGAAATTATTATAATAGTAAAAACATAAAAAAGACAGATGCACAAATTAAAAAAGAAAGACCACGAGGATATTAAAAATAAATTCACATACATGCAATCAGCTAACAAGTTTTTTATTTTGTTATTAATTTGCGTGCTTAATATAAATTGTACGAATGCAGTAAAAAACAATGTAGAAGATTTTTATACAATTGATTTAAGTGTTAAATATAACAGTGAAATTAATTCTTTTCAAATAGAGAAAGATGGAAGTTCTTTAGTATTAATTAGAAATTTAAATGCAGATGATAAATACTATAAAGTGTTTTTTAACGAAAAAGAAATGACTCATATCCAAAAAAAATTAACTGAAATGGATTATTCCAAATGTGACACGATAAACAAGGTAATATTTGATGGACACAATATATTTTCGTTATCAGTAAAGATGATATCAAGAGAGAAATAATAAGCGGTACTTGTGAACAATTAAAATCTAGTGATAAGTTAGTAAAATTTATTATTGAAGCCTACCGAAAAAAAAAGAAAACGGAATTATTTAAGAGTTTAAAATTCATGGCACCACCTCCACCGCCTCAAATTGTAGAATATAATTAACCTGTTCCAACAGATCCACCAGTAGAGAGTAGTCGTTTTAGTGCCTTTGCAGCGCAGTCGGCAAGTCAGGCTGTTCCGTCGCGACCAACATTAGAGTTTTTCCCAACGGCAGAAGGGTATTATGATTATGTAGGTAAAAAGTATGTGTACCAATACAAGGATCATTTAGGTAATATCAGATTGAGTTATGCCAAAAATCCGGTGACTCAAGTTCTTGAAATTATTGAAGAGAATAATTATTATCCTTTTGGATTGAAACACAAGGGGTACAATGATTATGCAGATAATAGTAATAAATACAAGTACAACGGAAAGGAACTGCAAGACGAGCTAGGGCTTGGAGTTTACGATTATGGGGCACGTAATTATGATCCGGCACTTGGAAGATGGAGTACTCATGATCCTTTATCCGATGCTACTTTTCAGCCATATAATTTTGCAAATAATAATCCTGTTATGTATAATGATCCAACAGGTATGTCAGCTGAGAAATCTGACGCTTTAGCTAGTACTGATGTAGTTAGGAATGAAGATGGTTCATATACTGTTGTAGGAGCTTATGATGATGGAGACAATAATATATATGTCGTAAATAATAAAAAACAGAAAAAGAGAACTGGGGAAATTATAGGAGAAACTATGCAACCTTGTGATTTTTGCACGACGAATGATCAAACTGGAGGTTATCATTTTGATCCAAATGTATCTGGTGTTACATTTAATTTAAATAAACTTACTGTTTCAGGAACAGCAAGAGATAAAAGCGGGAGGAGAGTAAATTTATCTGACTTAGACGCCGAGGAACTCATAGCATGGATTCAAGAATATTATATGAATACAATTAACAGTGACATGCCTGGAACTCCATATGGATGGCTCCAAATTCTAAGAGAGTTGTCAGCAAATGAAGGAATTTTAGATGTGAAAGCAAGTTTAGGTTTGCCTGCATATACTGCAATTGGAAATGGAGTGAGTGCCAGACATAAACCTATAATAACTACCCTTAGAGCGGTTGGAAATATTGGATTTGGAGCAAACATGTTACAAGCGAAACCACCTATAGCGGGTCGTAATTTTTGGTATGGCATAATCATGAATAAGGCTGGTCAGTACAACCAGTCCCAAAATGGGGGCAATGGATATAATCGATATTTCCCTTATTTTGGAGAGCATTCATATTCTGGAGGTTACATTTATTATGGATATTATAAACAATTTTACAAACAATGAGAAAATTTTTAATCTTTATACCTATAATAATTTTAGGTTGCGTAAATAAATTGCAGGAAGATCGCTTGTATTTGAAAGAAATAAAAACAAAAAATAAGGTTATAGAATGGTTTTATTTTTCAAATATTAGTTCAACTAGTGCCGACTATGTATTACTCTATGATACAATAAATGGTAAAAGAGACACAATTGTTAATTCGACAAATATAAAAGATGTGCGTTTTTCAAATGATACAATTACTTTGTTTTTTTACGGTAAGCCAAAAAAATATGATGATTATTTAATAATTAAAAAAACAATCGAGTATTTTAAAATTAAAATTGATACGAATTCAGTATCTAAAGGGCCAATTCCAAGCAGGGAATCTTATTTGAAAAAATAATTTTTTTTATTGTATTACAATTAATAGAATTTCAAAAAAGAATACTAAATTAAGGGTGCATTTTGCCCCCCGCTACATAAAGTGTAACTGCTGTGCGAAGGTTCCCTACAGCAGAAGGGTATAATGATTATGCAGATAATAGTAATAAGTATAAATACAACGGAAAAGAGTTGGAAAATGAGCTGGGAAAAAGTTCCTTAAGTGTAGGAGGAATGGTTAGTGAGACAAAAACATGGATCTTTGAATATAATTAAAATGAAGAACGAAGGCTTTGAATTTTCAAAAAAGCAATTAAAAATACTTTTGACCATTTGTGTTTTTTTAGTTTTACTCTATATAATATATGTTGAGATTTTTAGAACGACTTCAATGGATAGTAAAGAAAATTCTTTAAATTATATTACTAATGAACAATATATGGGAACTGTTTATTATAAAGATTATGATAAAAGCAACCATAATAATCCAACATTGTATTTTAAAGATAAAACAGAAATTATAATTAATAGTGAGTTTTGGTCTAAAATAGAAATTGGAGATTCTATCCTAAAGAAAAAAGGAGAAACAATTATTACAGTTTACAGAAATAATGAAAAATTTATTTTAGATAATCAAGAAATTATTAATGGTTTAAAAAAGAAATAATTTCTGCACTTACCTGCTCTCCGAAGTGTTCAAATTTCAATTGAAAAGCTGCGCAAAAGTCTCTGACTTTGCGCATTTTTTTTTTACTTATAATCATAGACGTTTCAAAAATCTCTGACTTTTTTAATAGACTTATTGATGGGATTAAATTTAGCTTATTTTTAAATTATTTTAAAGTCGGAGACTTTTGAGGACTTTGTTTTTAATTATATTTGTTAGTTGCAGTACAAAGTCAGAGACATTTGCACAGCACATTTAATTAAAGAATACTTTGCAGAGCTGAGATTTTTGTGCAATGCATTTAATTAAAGAACGCTTTTCAGAACTGGAAAATACCACCAACAAAAGTAGATATTATTAGACCTAAGTAAATGAATATGAGAAATTACGAATTAAAAGAAAAACTGCTGACTAAGTTAGAAAGCGTATTATCCCAGTATAGTTATAAGCTTAAAAAGAGCTCAGATGAGTTTGTGCACAAGAATAAAGAAGGATGGTTTAAGTTTCAACTTATTTTTTTAGAAAGAGACAATGACTGGGAAATAAATCTAGGAATGCTTATTAGAATAGATAAAGTTGAAAATATTTATCATAAAGTTTCGTATTTTGAACCAAAATATCATAAAACTACTCCAACAATCGGAATTACTGTTGAGAATTACATTAATGATGCTACTGAATACCGTTTTGATTTGATAAAACTAGATGATATTGAAATTTGTTTTCATGGTATAGTTAAACTTTTTAAAGAAGTAGCACTACTTTTTTTTGAGAAATATAAGAGTATCGAAGAGATTGAGCATGCAATAAATGTGAAGGAGGGACATAGTTTATTTTCTGGAATAAAGTATGAAGGAAACCTTGGAATCATATTGGCTAAACTTGTAAATAATCCAGATTATGAATTTTTCAAAGCAAAATATTTAAAGTATTATACAGAGGATTATGATGGATTCTATTTAGAAGAGTTTCAAAATATTCTAAAAGTTTTAGATGAGATAGGTCATAATGCCGGCTCTCCGAAGTGTTCAAATTTCAATTGAAAAGCTGCGCAAAAGTCTCTGACTTTGCGCTTTTTTTTTACTTATAATCATAGACGTTTCAAAAGTCTCTGACTTTTTTAATAGACTTATTGATGGGATTAAATTTAGTTTATTTTTACATTATTTTAAAGTCAGAGACATTTGCGCAGCACATTTAATTAAAGAACGCTTTGCGGAACTGGAGGGATTTTAAGTAAGATCATCAATAGCAACAAATAAAATGAAAAAGTCAATATTTGCTTTAGTATTTTTTTCAACAATTTTAATAGGATGTAGTAATAAGAACTATCAAAATATTAGTAATATGGAAAAGAATTATAATATTAGAAATGAAGATACTGGTATTATACTGTCTCATAAAAAATTTAATCCTACTAAGAAAGTTTTTGCAGAATTAAATAATAATTTGACTAATGATTTCATATACATATATTCTTGGGTTAATCATCTTCCTATCTCAGGAACAAATCATTTTAAAGCTTTAATTTATGATAGAAAATCAAACAAACGGTTTTATATTTCTAATACGTTAGAAGATATAAATTCAATTAATTTAAGAGATGATATGGCTAATTATAAAGAAGAACAATTAATTTTGGGATATTATATAGACAATAAGATAGATACTTTAATCTCATTATCTCCCCCTTTTAGTTCTTCAGAAATAGGTTCTGAATATTTTTTATTTGATTCTGTATCAAAAAATACATATATCATAAAAAATCTGGTTTTAAATAATAATGGTAAAATTTGGTAGTGTTTCAGAGTAAGTGATATAAGATTTTTTATTGCTAACATACTGAAATAGAGTAAATATTAACCATGAATAATTCAAAGATGAGCAGTACTGCGATAATGTTTTAGATTAGTTTTTTTACAAAATTTCAATGTAACTAGCTGAAAAATAATGTGTAATTTGAATAGCAGAGAGACGGCCAATTGGTCGTCTTTTCTATTTTTATAAAGCTTTAGAATACTTTTGCTGTATCCTGACATTTCAAATTTGGTGTTGAAAGTAAAGTGCAATTCAAATAATAGGAGCATTAGGAAACAATTCTTTCAGTTTGAGTAAAACTGGTGCAGAATGTTAAGGAAACAGACATTAGTAAAATGTGTTTTTTAATTTTTCATTACTTTTCAAATTGGTCAAAAAGGATCTTAGAACTTAATGAATTGGTATTATATTAACCCTGAATTGACGTATGTTATCTGCTTATAGATGAAATAGTATTATGATGGAATAAACTTCTATTTTTAATGAAATTTCAACACAATACATGGAACCAATACAACTTATTTCAGATCATTTTATTGAAGAAAAATGTAATTTTAAAGAGCTCATAGAAAGACTTCGAGCCGGGTTTTCGACTTTGGTAATTGAGGTGCCTATGCGCCACCATCACGATTATCCTAATCCTGAAGAAGGTAAAGACTCGACACTGCTGCTAATGCCGGCGTTTCAGGCAGGTAAAGATTTAGGAGTAAAAATAGTTACAGTAAGTCCTAATAATGGTAAATACGATTTGCCTTCAATTCAGGGGACTTATATTTATCTCGATGGGCACAAAGGAAATATAAAGGCAATTCTTGATGCTAAATCACTAACAGGTAAACGTACTGCGGCAACATCAGCTTTAGCAAGTAGCTATCTTTCGCGAAAAAATGCCTCGTCTATGCTGATGATTGGTACTGGAGCATTAGCCATCAATCTCATTAAGGCGCATGCAAGTGTAAGACCTATCAAAGAGGTTTATGTTTGGGGAAGAACGATTGAAAAAGCAAAATTGGTTTGCGATGCACTCAAAAACGCTCCGTTTACCTGTAAACCCGTTTCAACTATAGAAGAAGTTATTTCTCAGGTTGATATTATTTCGGCAGCAACTTTATCACCGGTTCCGCTTGTTTTTGGGAAATGGCTGAAACCAGGTCAGCATTTAGATCTTGTTGGGGCTTACAAAAAAGATATGCGCGAGGCAGATGATGAAGCGGTTTTAAAATCAAGTCTATTTCTGGATACGTATCAAGGCGGACTAAAGGAAAGCGGAGATATTTTGATTCCGCTGACGAATGGAATTATCACGAAAGAAACAATCAAAGCAGATTTGTTTGAATTGTGCAGTAATACAAAAACAGGCAGAACGTCTGATACTGAAATTACCTATTTTAAATCCGTTGGACATGCTTTGGAAGATCTTGTTGCAGCGGGATATTTTTATGAAGAATATAATTTAAAAACACAAAAAAATGCCTAATACATACCAAAACATTTGTAATAATACGGATTATAAAGCAGACGCTTCTGTACTGCAGATCAAAACAATTGATATGCATACAGGCGGTGAGCCCTTGCGTGTAATTGTTTCCGGTTTTCCAAAACTTAAAGGGAGTACTGTTTTGGAATACCGAAGAGATATAAAAGAAAACTACGATTATTTAAGAACGGCATTGATGTTTGAACCTCGTGGTCACGCTGATATGTACGGTTGTATTTTGCTTCCGCCAAATGATGAAGATGCAGATTTTGGTATTCTTTTCATGCATAATGAAGGATACAGCAGTATGTGTGGTCATGCTATTATTGCCATAAGCACTCTGGCGGCAAAGATGAATTGGATAACGGTAAAAGAAGGGGAGAATGAATTGAAAATTGATGCTCCATGTGGTCGAATTTTTTCGTTTGTCACTGTATTAAATGGCGAAGTAACAGGAGTAAGGTTTCATTGTGTGCCAAGTTTTGCTGTAGGTTTAGATCGTATTGTAAATGTTGAGGGCATTGGTGATGTTGTTTATGATCTGGCTTATGGTGGCGCTTTTTATGCTTATGTTGATTTGAGAAAAAATCCGCATTTGAATTTTGGATTAACCGAGGAAAATTACCGTGCCATTATTCAAAATGGTGTAGCTATAAAACATGCAGTAATGAATCATGATAGCGAAATTCAGCATCCGTTTGAGAAGGATTTGAGTTTTCTATACGGAACTATTTTCATCGATGAGCCGTTGGATACTGCTAATCACAGTCGAAATGTTTGTGTTTTTGCCGATGGAGAAGTCGATCGTTCTCCAACAGGTTCTGGTGTTTCGGGAAGAATTGCTATTGAAAAGGCCAGAAACGCCATAAATAAGAACGAATTTATTACGATAGAAAGTATAACAGGAAGTACTTTTACAGGATCTCTTGTCAGAGAAGAAAAATTTGGACCTTTCAAGGCTGTAATTCCGCAAGTTGAAGGAACGGCTTTTGTAACAGGAGTAAATACGTTTTTGATAGATCCAAAAGATCCTATGAAAAATGGTTTTATACTGAGATAGTTGATTTACAAATTAAAATTTAACCGCAAAGCTCTATGTAAACTTTGCAAGCCATGCGAAAATCTTTGCGGACTTTGCGGTTAAATCATATCGTAATTCTACCCACATTTCAAACCTGAAACCTGAAACTTGAAATCAGAAACAAAAAACTACGAAATCTGTAAATGCTCCATCGTTTTTCCCACCAAAGTTTTGGTGCCAACGATCTTAAAGCCTAGTTTTAAGTACAGTTTCTTGGCATTAGGATTGGCCTCTTCTACCAATAAACCTAAAGTCCGGTGGTTTTGTGTTACATATTCATCAATTAAAAATTGCAGGAGTTTTGAGCCAATTCCTTTTCCCTGATGATTTGGACTTACCCCAACCGAATCAATATAAAATTCACCGCTTTGTGTTTCGTCTTCCGGATTAAAATCAGAATTGAAATTCAGGCGGACATAATCGACAATTGGTTTTCGTAACGGATGCAATTGAGCTCCATCGTAAACAGAAACTGCTCCTATGATTTCGTTTTCCTCCTCTGCTACAAAACAGTTTTGATAGGAGTACTGGTTATTTTCGGTTTCAACAAAATGAAGTAAGAAATAATAGGCTGTTTTAGGATTTTTTTCACCAATAAATTTATAGATAATGTCCTCCATTGCCAGCAATAAAAGTGCTGCAATATTTTCTGAATCTTCAATAGTTGCTTTTCTGATAATCATGATAAATGCGTTTAGTCTGCAAAATTACGCCAACTTTCACAGATCAATCATTTTTGCTTAAAATTTTTGCTGAATAATTGTTTTTTTCTTAATTTTTAAGAGAATAATCAACGATGTGATACGTGACTTGTAAATGTTAAGTGTTTTGTTTTTAAGTGTTTACATGTATTTCTGAGTGTGCTTTTTCGCATGTTTATCCAAACTCTAATATTTAAAAAAGTGTAACAGTCGGCGTTTTACTTTTTTATGAAAATGGGTATTATTGTAGTATAAAGACTAAAATTTTGAAAGTAATTGTTGATAACTGTTTACAAGTAGAGCTGGTTTTTTGCCTCCTTTCCTGTTGATAACTCTATTTAGATTTAGTATAAATAACTGACGTATCGTCTCTTACAGTTTATTTTCCGGCTGTTGATAAAACGTAAAAAGGGTGGAGTATTTCATAGGATCAACCTGTTGATAATTGCGTTGTTTTTTAACATCAAAAAAGGGGTGAAAGAAGATCTCCGGGTTAAATTTGTAATTATAGAAATGTCGTCAAAACCTCCCCAAGAACGAAGCATTTTTATTCGAACTCAGTCAAACATTTAATACTTACATATATGTCTATATTTGATAAAAGAATCAATTATAAACCTTTCGAGTACCCGGAGGTTTTGCAGTTTACAGAAGCCATAAATAAAGCGTATTGGGTCCATACAGAGGTTGATTTTACAGCTGATACACAGGATTTTCATTCGCATTTAAATTCCGCAGAGAAAACGGCAATTAAGAATAGTTTACTGGCGATTGCTCAGATAGAAGTAGCTGTAAAAAGTTTTTGGGGAAATATCTACGAACATTTTCCAAAGCCGGAATTCAACGGACTGGGGAGTACCTTTGCCGAATGTGAATTCAGACACTCTGAGGCCTATTCACGTCTTCTGGAAGTTTTAGGATACAACGATGAATTCGAAAAACTCATGGATATCCCTGTAATCCGCAAACGTGTCGATTACCTGTCAGATGTACTTAAGGATACCAAATCCCAAGACAACAAAAAATATGTTATTTCTCTGATTCTGTTTAGTATTTTGATCGAAAACGTATCGCTTTTCAGTCAGTTCGCGATTTTATTGTCTTTCACAAGATTTAAAGGATACATGAAAAATGTGAGCAATATTATCGCATGGACTTCTATCGACGAGCAAATTCATGCCAATGGCGGAATTTATATCGTAAACAAAATCCGTGAAGAATTTCCGGATTATTTCGATGAAGAGACGTTAAACCTTGTTCGTGAAACGGTTAAAAATTCGATTGAAGTAGAGGCCGATATTTTAGACTGGATTTTTGAAGAGGGAGAAATCGAAACCATTAATAAAACAGATTTGGTTAATTTCATGAAGTTTCGAATAGACGAAAGCCTTATTCAAATTAACATTCCAACAATTTTTAATGTCGCAGCACACGATTATAAAGCAATGGCATGGTTTGAAGAAGAAGTTTTTGCGAACAGCCTTGACGATTTCTTTGCAAAAAGACCGGTAGAATATACCAAACATGACAAAAGCATTACCGCAAACGACCTGTTCTAAAAAGCAAATTACAATTATGAATACAATAGATACAACTTCAGCAAACAGCCTTCCATTAAGTGAGGCCGATAATAAAATGTGGTGGAAAAACTCTGAAAGTGAGCAAATTTTAAATCGTGGTTATCTTTTAAAAGGAGAAACTGTAGAAGGTGCAATTGACAGAATTTGCACGGCTGCAGCCAGAAGATTATACAAACCCGAATTAAAGGAATCTTTTGTAGAAATGATCGAACGAGGCTGGATGAGTATTAGTTCTCCCGTTTGGGCCAATATGGGAACCGAACGTGGTTTACCAATTTCATGTTTTAATGTACACGTTCCGGATGAAATAGAAGGAATTACACATAAACTGGGTGAAGTGATCATGCAAACCAAAATTGGCGGAGGAACATCGGGATATTTTGGGGAGCTACGAGAAAGAGGAAGTGCTGTTACAGACAATGGTAAGAGCAGTGGAGCCGTAAGTTTTATGAAGCTTTTTGATACGACGATGGACACTATTTCTCAGGGAGGAGTCCGTCGCGGAGCATTTGCAGCTTATTTAGACGTAGATCATCCGGATATTGAGGAATTTTTGAAGATTAAGAGTATTGGAAATCCAATTCAGAACTTGTTTACCGGAATCTGCGTGCCGGATTACTGGATGCAGGAAATGATTGATGGAGATTCTGATAAAAGACAAATCTGGGCTAAGGTGTTAGAAAGCCGTCAGCAAAAGGGATTGCCTTATATCTTTTTCAGTGACAACGTAAATAAAAACAAACCACAAGTTTATAAAGACAAGAATCTGCGTATTAATGCCAGTAATTTGTGCAGCGAAATCATGCTGCCTTCGAGCATTGACGAATCGTTTATTTGCTGTCTTTCGTCAATGAATCTGGAGCTTTATGAAGAATGGAAAGATACAGAAGCAGTAAAACTGGCGATCTTTTTCCTGGACGCTGTATTGCAGGAATTTATAGAAAAAACAGAGGGCAATTATTACCTTTCAGCAGCCAATCGATTTGCCAAAAGACACCGTGCGCTTGGACTTGGTGTTTTGGGATGGCATTCGTATCTGCAAAAAAATATGATTCCGTTTGAAGGAATGGAAGCTAAGATGAAAACCACAGAAATTTTTAAACATATTAGTGATAAGGCCGATAAAGCTACTCAGGATCTGGCCAGAATTTATGGTGAACCAGAATTGCTAAAAGGATACGGAAAACGCAATACGACCACTATGGCTATTGCTCCAACAACCTCATCTTCGGCTATTTTAGGACAGACTTCACCTGGAATTGAACCTTTCAGCAGCAATTATTACAAAGCAGGTTTGAGCAAAGGAAATTTTATGCGTAAAAACAAATACCTTAAAATTTTACTGGAGAAAAAAGGATTGGACAATGAAGAGGTATGGAGAGAGATTATGCTAAATGGCGGAAGCGTACAGCACATGACCCAACTGACAAAAGAAGAAAAAGATGTTTTTAAAACCTTTAAAGAAATCAGTCAGTTAGAAATTGTACAGCAGGCCGCAATACGTCAGAAGTTTGTAGATCAGGGACAAAGTATCAATTTGAATATCCCTTCTGATTTACCCATTAAAGAAGTAAACCGACTGCTTATAGAAGCCTGGCAACTTGGAATCAAGAGCTTGTATTACCAACGCAGTCAAAGTGTATCTAAAGAACTTGTGACAAGTTTGGTAAGCTGCAGCAGCTGCGAATCATAAACAAAAAGGCCGGATGTATCATCCGGCTTTTCTGTTTTTATAAGGAATTTTGGTCGTAGCGAATTAAAATCCATCCTACGGTTGCTATAGATATGTCGTTCCTACGGTTGCTATAAATATGTCGTTCCTACGGAACTTTTCCGTTTTGTGTTTTATTTTCAACGGATTAAAATCCGTTGCTATAAAATACAACGTTCCTTCGGAACTGCTTTTGCGAGCGTCTTGATCGACAAGATATTCTAGGAATGAATTTTAATCTTTGATCCAAATAGTAATAGTTGTCATAACGCCAAAAAATATAAAACCTTTGCGACTCTGTGACTTTGCGAGATTTATTCCTTCTTCGGATTTACAATTTCAGATTGAAGTATATTTAAAAAGGCCGGATAAATGATCCAGCCTTCTTGATAAAATAAATGATAAAATTAATATTTAGTGACCTTTACTGTTTTCAAAACCAAGAATTGTGATCATATAAGGTGTATTCGAAACCTTTATTTTCTTTGCAATTGTCATAGTAGACAAATTCAGTTGCAGTAATTCTCCTGTAGTTGGAGAAGTAAGGTAAGCAAAGTTTTCTGTTAATTGAACTTGTGGTTTTAAAGCCGCATCAGTAGCAGTTTCAGCAATAATTTTACCTTCTTTTTCAAGTTGCAGGCTGGTAAGGTTGTATAGTTTGAATTCACCGTTATGCAATAGAATCCCAAGTTTAGTGGCATTGAAACTCACTTTACATTGCATGATAGTAGTATTTTGTAAAATAGGTTTAATCGTTTCACTCGCCACATCAATAAGGAAAGCTCCTTTAGCAGCAGTATAGCCTACAAATTTCCCTTTGGCTTTGGTTTCTAAAATAGTTCCAAACCAGGCAGTTCCAAAATCGGCAGGAAATGCGATAAGTTTTTGTTTTCCGGTACTTTCAACTACAAGAACACCGCTTGCCGATCCAAAAACGGCATAGGTTCCGTCTGAAGCATTTCCGTGAATTCCTTTGGTTATAACAGTAGCTGGAAAAAGAGTTTTACCCGAATTATCGATGATTTTTACTTTTTCAGGAAGAGTTCCTGCTACCGAATTGTCTTTTTCGGTAATGGCATAACTACCGTTAGAAAAAGTAGCCATGGCACCGTGATGGGCTAATAATCCTGCATTTATAATTTTAAATTTAGATCCCGCAGTATTGACTTCAGATTCTTTGGCGACAGCCAGTGTTCCGTCTCCATCGTTAAAAGTCATCAGTTCTCCGCTTTTACTTTTAAAATGTGTAGGCATAGGAGCCTGACCAATTAAAGTACCAAATTTCGGAATTCCGTCTACATCAACATGATCGCCATGACCTTCAAAACCGCTATCGAAAGTTTCAACTGTATTGCTGGCTCTGTGAATAATTCCTGCATATCGTTTAGATTCTGTGGTATAAAGCGTAGATTTTGCAAATTTGGCATTAAAAGAGCTTGCTGTAGCATCGACCGGATTAACCAGCGTAATCTCGGTTGTTTTCTCATCAGAAAGTAAAATTCTTAAGAATTTATATTCTGTTAAGGCCTCTTTAGGTGTTTCAGGAGTATTGTCGTCGTCGTTGCTGCAGGAAAGTACAGCGGTAGATAAGGCAAATAGGAAAATTAGTTTGTAATACTTGTTTTTCATTGTAATGGTATATTAAAGTTGATATTTAAAAATTAATTGTAATAGGCATCGACTTGTAGACACTCATATTGTAAGTTGTGTTTTTATAAAGGACAACCCAATTGTATGTTCCGGATTGCCACGCTTTGTCTGCGGTTATTGGAGTTCCTACAAAATCTGTATCTGCACCAATAGTGATGCTTTGACCACCAAAAACACCATTTATTTTTTGAAGTGTAGTAATTTTTGAAGCAGCTCCCAGACCTTTATGTTCGACTTTTGAAATGACGATTACTTTTTTGAAATCGAGTTTGTCGATACTTTCAGGATAGTAATTAGCACTTTTTTTAATCAAAACAGAATATAAAATTCCATCCCCCATAATTTGACTTACCTGTGCATGCGCAGTCAGAAGATCATTTTTTTTGAAAATAAGTTCCGGTTCAACCCAGGTATTCATATAGTAAATCAGATTATCGTTTCGGGATAGATTATCGCGGCCAATTAAAGGATCGACAGGCATATTTGCAGGATCGGTAATGGTTACTACTTCTTTAATTTCGAGTTTCGATCCGTTTTCATCCAGAACAATAAAAAGGAAATCAAACTTGCCTTCCGGAGCATCGGCGGGAATATTGAAGTGCTTGTGTACATTGGTATTTTTTGTGCCTTTATATTCTGCCCAGGACAATTCGAACTTCCAGTCTTTGGTATAGACTTCCCCTTTTATTGGAAGTATTTTTAACTGTACATCGGCAATTTTATCTCCGGCAAGTACATCGGCATTAAAGTGAAAATCGCGGCCAATCAGGGCTTTTTTGTTATTGGCAGTTCCAATTTCAATATTTTCGGCTTTGGGTTTTGTCGCTTCTTTGTCGTCGTCGTTATTACAGGCTGTAAAAGCTGTACTTACGGCTACAAAGAGCAGTATTAATTTTAGTTTTTTCATAAGGAAATTGGATTGATTAATTGAATTCATGTTGTATTTATTTGTGTATTAGAAATGGAATTTTCAGCGATAGAATAATATTTCTGCCAGCCTCAGGAAGTTCTATTAACCTGTAAAAGCTGGTGTGATTAAGATATTTTGTATTGAATAGGTTTTGAACCTGAAGACTTAGAATAAAATCCTGCTGTCCGGCTTTTAGTTGGGTTCCCATGGCAAGATTAAAGACGTTGCTGCTTGCTGTTTTCCTTTCCGGCGGAACAATTTGGTTCTGTTCGGCGGTAAAACGATAATCAAGGGAGAAATAGGTTCCTTTTAAGTTTTTTATTTCCGGATTGTACGTAACACCAAACAAAACAGAAGGGGGAGGAGAGAAAGGCAATGTATATCCTTTTTTATCCCCCGACATTTGCTCGCTATAAAGGTATTCCGCCAGGATTTCACCACTTAAATTTTTTAGAAACTGGTACCGCACTTGTAATTCACCACCATAACGCAGGACTTTACTTTGCTCATATTCAAAAACCTGATTGCCTGCACCGTAATAAATATCATGTTGCGAAGTTGGATTGAGATAAATGTAATTAGAGAAATAATTTAAGAACGGACTCAACTGCACGGACCATTTGTTTTCCTGCCATTCCATACCAAGATCTAACTGGTAAGAACGTTCGGGAGATAAATTGGCATTGCCTTTTTCAAATCTGAAGTAATGATAATTAACACCATTTGAAGCCAGTTCTTTTGCAATTGGCATTCTGAAACTCGTTCCCAGATTGGCTTTTAAAGACCATTGCCCCGGAGTATAATTAACACCCGCAGACCAGTTGAAACTCTGAAAAGTTCGGGTCAGCTCTTGCGAGCGCTTTAAATATTCGGAAGTAGTTTGTCCATTTTCAGTGACTTCACTTAGAAACCAGTCGGTGTATTGTTTCATTTTGATTCTGCCGTAGTCCAGTCGTATGGCAGCATGAAGCAGCCATAATTCGCTAAGTTGAATTTTATCATACACAAACGCTCCTGCATTGAATTGTTTGAAAGCGGGAATTAAAAAACTCCAGCCGTTAATACTATTTTGTTGTTGTTCGGCATTAATTCCTGCGGTGAATTGATGATTTTGGATGGTAAACTCATCTTTAAGCGCAGCAGAAAACACTTCTTTATTGTATTGTCTTTCTAGATCTTTCGGAGCATACATATCAACAGGATATAGTGGTGGCATATACCCATGATTGACATAATGACTCCATTCACGACGGAAATTCTTTTGAAATCCCAATTGCGTTTCCAGACGATGTGAACCCAGGGTAAAGGAAGTTGTATTACTGATTTTCGTATGAGTAACTTCCTGAAAAGGCATGAGGATATCTCTGCTCGAGCGATCATGAAGTTGGGTATCTACATTTCGGGGTTCGAGTCCGTGTGCGTTGGCAAAAAAGCCACTTTTGGTATAAATGTTACTGAAATATAAAACCGATTTGAACTTATCAGAGACATATCCGGTACTGGCGTGCACATCGAGTTCGCGCCCTGCCGTGTTGCGTAAGTGATTTTTGTATAATGGAACGGCATAATTATAAACATGCACCGTATCGGTCGGAACGCGATAATCTCCGTATTCCATAGCGGTAATTCGGGTGTCAAAGAACCAGTTTTCATTCCGTCCGTAGAGGTTCATCGATCCTCCAAATTGCGCATTATTGCTTTTGCCTGTAAAATCAGCACTTCCGCCTAGAACATGCTGGGCAGGAAAGGGAACAGGCTGTATGTTTATGGCACCTCCAATTGCATCAGAACCGTACATAAACGATGAAGGACCTTTGATAATTGCCAGACGGTTTACCGCATACTGATCGATTTCTAAACCATGATCGGCGCCCCATTGCTGGCCTTCATGTTTGATGCCGTTTTCGACCACAATAACCTGATTGAAACTGAGTCCGCGAATTAGTGGTTTTGAACCTCCTGAACCTATAGAAATGGTTTTAATTCCCGGAAGTCTTTGTAAAGACTGCATCAGACTTCCTCCAAGATTTCGTTGGATAAAACTGCTGTTTACAATTTCAAGATTCAGTGACTCCTGTTTTTTGCGTTTTGTTTCGTAACCTTCACTAATCACAACTTCCAGTAATTCATTTACTTCCGGTTTTAAAAAAATGTCAGGAAGCGCAATAGTCTTTTGGTCTATAGAAAGAGGCATTTCATAAGAAGAATACCCGGAATAAGTAACCGTTAACCGTTTTGTATTTTTAGGAACCTGATTCAGAAAGAATTGCCCTTTTTTGTTGGTAACAGTGCTTATATGAGCCGGATAAAGAGTAACGACAGCACTTTCTAAAGGCTTTCGCTCTTTAGAAAATACACTGCCGGAAACACGAACAGATTGCGCTGCAGCTTTTGTAACCACAACCAAAGCAAAACAAAAGAGCAGCAGACAATACGTTCGCAAGGGACTGGAATTATAATTGTTCATTAAAATCAACTTATAAAATTTTAATGCTTAAGCCTTTAATCGTCTGCCAGCCTTCCTTATCCGTTAAACGAATCATGAAATGATAATCTCCCGGGTCGATGTCTGCAGGAATGCTGATTTCCTGAAGAGCCTCATAACTTTTTTGTCCGGAAGGAATCGTAACCGAATTGATGTAAAGCATTGGATTTACCGGTTTTTTGACAGGATCGGCAGTACAGTTCATTACTTCAGTGCTGTGCGTGTGATGGTCAAAATTGTGGTGAATGTCCAGACTGTAAGAACCTAACTGAGCGTTGTCTGTGAACTTTGCTCTAAAAGTAATTTTTTGACCGCGGGAAACTGTACTGCATTGTATCGGAAATGCATTTGCAGCCGAAATATCAATTACGGGATATTCCGTGTCAATTTCGTCTTTGTCACTGTTACAGGCTGTGAAAATAAAGCCAATCGCCAAAAAGGCCAAAAGAATTTTAGGCGTTTTCATTCGGTTTAATTTGAGTTTAACGGTATTCATATGTAAAAAATGTGGGTTACGGAAGCCTTATTTCGCATAGGAAATAGCAAAAGAATAGCGGTTTTACGACACAGCATTATGTCGTAAAAAGCATTACTTTCATCGGTATGGAGTTCGATAAACTAAAAAGTAAAAAGGTGTGAAGCCAGGCTCAGACAATACCTGATTACAGCTATTGAATTGCGTAGTAGTGGATAATCAATTAACAGCAGTGTGGGTTTTGAATTGATATTTTCAAACAAAAGGTCTCATCCGTAAAGAAATGAACCCGCAGTCGGTATCAGTCAAATAGGTTTTTCTAAAGCCGGTAGCGTATAGAAAAGATATAAAATAACAGCTGTCCTGAAAAAGTGATACTTTTTCGGTATTTGAAATATCTAAAACGTATAGAGACACGCCATTTCAGAATTGAAATGATTTACTTTTTATCGTTTTAGAAAATAGGAGGTGCCCTAAGGGCAAATAAAGAACCTTTGAAAAAAGGAGTATTGGATTGAGAATAAAAATGTACATAAGGAATTAGCGTACTATTTTTATAAAACTGAAAAGTTACAAAGTTGAAAGTACCAACAGGACTAAATTTAAAATGACAAATGGCACACTCTTCATTGGAGTGATCGTGTACTTTAAATTCGCTTTTATCTGTCTGATAATGTACGGTTGTTTTAGAAGCTGAATTGTGACTTTGAATGTGTTCATATGAATGTATCGCCGGAAATAGTATTGCAAATACTACCACCAACGGCATCAAAAGATTTATAAATTTAAATTCCTTTTTCATTCTAATGAATCCATAACTTATAGGACAATGGAATACAAATATAGAATTCTTATTTGTAAATGCAACATTGTTTCATTAAAAAAATAAAGAAAAAATTAGAAAGATAAATCTGAAATAAAGAATAAGTCTGATTTTTTGTATCAGCTCAGGGAACGAGTAACCAGATTACTATTGTTTGTGATTTCCCGTCCCTTGAATTGACAAATGAATTTGAAGTAACTATTGTAAATGGTATAGTCTGATTAGTGTGATACCGCTTTAAGTCCGATAATAGAACTTACCAGGGTAAAAAGAAAAAACAATCTCCAGAAGGCAGCAGGTTCTTTAAAAACAAAAATTCCCATCAGCACTGTTCCAACAGCGCCAATTCCGGTCCAGACCGCATAAGCTGTTCCAATAGGAAGGGTTTCGGTAGCTTTAATCAAAAGCAGCATGCTTACAGTTAGTGATACAAAAAAGCCTGTGTACCATAAGTAAACATCGGTACCAGTTGCCTCTTTGGCTTTTCCGAGACAGGTTGCAAAAGCGACTTCAAAAAGTCCCGCAATAATTAGAATAATCCAGTTCATAATTGTTAAAATTTTATAGGGCAAAGTTCCTTTAACTCCCGCAATAAAAATTTAACATATGATAAAAAATGAATTTATTTTAACTCGGCTCTTATTCTGCTTAGGCTTACTTGTGTAATGCCAAGATAGGAAGCGATATGTCCTAATTGAATTCTTTGAATCAGTTCGGGATGGTATTTCATCAGTTCCAGATAGCGGTCAGTTGCGTTTCTGAATTGTCTTGAAATTAAGCGTTCTTCGGTTTTAATAAGTTCCTGTTCTGCAAATTTTCTGCCCCAGTTAGCAATATTGATATCGGTTTCAAACAACTGCTGAAGGTGTTCTTTCTTTAATTCGTAGAGCTCACAGTCTTCCAGAAGCTCTATCGTTTCATAACCTTTTTGCTCTTCGACATAACTTTTCATCGAAAGAGCAGTTTGTCCTTCTTTTCCGAACCAAAAAGTAATTTCGCTATCATTCTCATCAACATAGGCCCGTACGATTCCTTTTTTTATAAAATAGAGCGTGGACTCAACTTTTCCCGCATTTAACAGAATATGTCCTTTGGGATATTTTATCTCATTAATGCCTAATTTTAATGCATTTTTGGACTCCTCCGGAAGCTGAAATATGTCGTCAAGAATTGTATCGATGTCCATTGTTGTGAGATGTAAAATGTGAGATGTAAAATGTAAACTAAATCGAAACCTTAGATTTCAGCCTGCTTAGTGTTTCCTGCGAAATATTAATATACGAAGCTACAATTTTATTGGGAAGTCGTTTTACAATTGCCGGATTAATTTTAAGCAACTGACTGTATCTTTCTAAGGCATCCATAGTGGTAAAGGACATCAGTCTGTTGTTACTATTTACATAGGCTTTTTCTAAATAGGAACAATAAAATTCCCGCCATTGCGGAATAATGATCATCAAATGATTAAAATCGTCATGACTGATGTATAATAATTCCGACTTCTCAATAACCTGAATGTATTCTGTTGAAGGCATTTTGGTGATAAAACTGACCAAAGCCGTAGCAATTTGGTTTTCGAATGCAATATAACGGGTAACATCTTTTCCTTCTTCATTGATAAAGTAGATTCTCAAACAGCCTTTACTCACAAAATAAGTATGCTGACTGGTCTGTCCCGCCGAAAGCAACAATTCATTTTTGCCTTGTTTTAAAGGTTTAAAATAAGATAAAATAGTATCGAGATTTTCATCAGAAACAGCAATACGATTTGTTAACAGTCTGAGTTTTCTCATTGCAAAGAAAGCTTTACTCTTTGTAAAGGATAATAGTTGCTTTGTAACCTTTACCAACATTCCACTGACTTGCTTCTATCACTTTTCCTTTATCGTCGTAAACCTGAAATTCGGCCGTATTGGGTGAAGCCGAACCTTCGTTTAAAGCTTCAAAGTCAATTTTATTCATTCCTTTTACCAAAGTAATTTTAAAACCCTGATAATCTCCATTTAAACTTACTTCGGGTTCTATCACTTTATCATTCAGATATACTCGTATTTTATCGCCGTCTACAAAAGCAGCGTCACGGTAACGAATCGTAGATACCGCTGTATTGGTTACAAAACCTCCCAGATATTCGTTTCTTCTGTAAAAGATGCCTTCAACATTGGCTTCCGGTTTATAAAGGCTATTGTTTTTGTACAAATCCTCAGGATTTATTTTTAAGACGGTTGGTTCTTTTGGAAGCGGAAGATCCGGATTTAGCGGAGTTTCGGTTGGAGGTGGTACATCTTTTATTTCAACATTTTTAGAATCGATTGGCTTGTATTTGCCACTCACTTCTTTCTGTGCATATCCGTGTAAAGAAGCACCAATTATTATAAATGTCAATAGTATCTTTTTCATATTGTTTTAAAGTGTTAATTCAGACATCAGATGAATGTATTGATGTCGGGATAGATAACATTCAATGATAGGTATTTATTGCATTTGCTGAAAGTTAATTATTCATTAATATTTTTTAAAACACAGAATATCAGATATAAAGTTATGACTTTTTCGGGTATTCCTGTACGTTTTATTAAGAGTGGATCCTATTTTTTGCCTTTCAAATGCGATATTTTTTTAAGTGCTTGAAAATAATTGTCTAAAAAAGTAATCAATAAGCTGTTATCTCATGAGTATGGATAGTTTTCGGTTGAGTCCGTATAATCAGTACAGAGTTTGAGAATTTTAGAGCTATATTATAAGTAAAATTTATAATGATGTAAAATTATCAATTTGATTTATAATTAAGCCCGCCATAAATTTGTCTCATCAAATCAGAACAACGGTTTGAGAATTAAAATTGATAACATTAAAAACTTTAGTCATGAAATTTACAAGAAACGCAAATGCAAACTGGAAAGGTACAGGAATGGAAGGAAAAGGAACCATTACTACACAAAGTACAACTTTAAACAAGGCTCAACTCTCTTTTAAAACCCGTTTTGCAGAAGGAGTGGGAACTAACCCTGAAGAATTGGTCGCTGCAGCACATGCAGGGTGTTTTACAATGCAGTTAAGCTTTTTATTATCAGAAGCAGGTTTTGTTCCCGAAGACCTTAATACTATTGCCAAAGTAACCTTTGAAGATGGTACAATCACTTTAATTACTCTTGAACTTACGGGAGCAGTTCCGGGGATTACTACAGAAGATTTTGAGAAAACAGCTCAAAAAGCAAAGGAGATTTGTCCTATTTCAAAACTGCTAAATACAGAGATTGCTTTAAACGTGTCTTTACTGTCTTAAAAAAAAATGACTTTTAGCGTAGTATCTAACAATATATTCTAACACATAGGAACATAGAATTTAGGAGTAATAGAGTATGTTATAAAGGAATAAATTTCTTCCACAAAGATTACTCTGTGTCTTAAAAATAAGTGAAACGTCTTTTTTGAAAGTGCAAAATCTATGTTTCTACGTGTTAGAATTAATTACATCTAAATAGATTATTTAATTTAACAAACAACATCTTAAAAAATGAAAACAACTATTTTAAAAAGACAATTGAATCGCGTATTCATGTCTGCCGCTTTAATTTTAACTTTTTTAGTATCAACAATTTCAGTTGCGCAAACAGCGCCAACAAAGATTAAAAATGTAGTATTGGTTCACGGAGCATTTGCAGATGGTTCCGGATGGAGAAATTTATACGACGTACTTTCAAAAAAGGGATACAAAGTAACGATTGTTCAAAACCCATTAAGTTCACTTGAAGATGATGTAGCAGCGACCAATGTAGTATTAGACAATCAGGATGGTCCGACAATTTTGGTAGGACATTCCTGGGGAGGCGCAGTAATTACACAGGCGGGTAACCATCCTAAAGTTGTTGGATTGGTATATGTGGCAGCTTTTCAGCCGGATAACGGAGAATCGGCTTTACAATGGCTGCAAACAGCTGCTCCTGCTCCCGAAAATGGTGTTCTGCCTCCAAACGATAAAGGTATAGTATATTATGATGAAGCTAAGTTTCATGCTGGATTTTGCGCAGACATTAGTAAAGAAGAAGCGGCTTTTATGTATGCCTCACAAGGTGCTTTTTACGCAAAAGGTTTTATAACACCTATTACCAAAGCGGCATGGAAAGATAAACCGGCCTATGCAGTAATTGCTACACAGGACAAAAGTATCGATCCTTCTATTCAACGTGCCATGTACAAACGTTCAAAAACTAAAGCGACAGAAGTAAAAGGAAGTCACTGTGTTTTTATCTCACAACCAGAAGCTGTTGCAAATGTAATTATTGGTGCTGCTAAAGATCTAAGCGGAAAATAATAAAATCTTATAGAATCTGCACAATCTGCGAGATCTGCGAGAAAACAGGTTTGATTATTCTAATTTGATGATGTATTTTTTGTTTCTCATTGATCTTAATAATTGAAGCATTTTTCTAAATACAAAAGCCAAAGTACTGCAAGGTATTTTGGCTTTTTTTGTATTGATTCCCGATAGCTATTTATCGGGTAGTAGCTTTAATAAAATAGGGAGAGTCGTTCCATCTTATTTTGCGGTAAGCAAAGTTTTGCTGTAACGATTCCGGCAGGCAATTCCAGATCGCCTCATTCATTTTTTCCAGTAATAACTTTTTAGAAAAGGTATCCGACACCACCAGACTTATCTCGCGTACCGGTTTGGGGTCTTTAAAATGTTTGAAAAGTCCTGTTTCTGAATCATTAATCATCGAAAGTTCGGGGATTATAGCAAACCCTAATTCTGCCCGTACCAGGTTTTTTAAAGTTTCAATCGAGCTGATATCATAACTGAACTGCTCTTTTATTTTCCCCGTACTTTTAATATCACAAATATCCAAAAGTTGGGCATTGTAACAATATTCGTTTTGCAGTAGAAGTAATTCGGCACGGTCCGAGGGCTGTAATTCGTAGTGTGTTGCTGTAGCCATTGGATGTATGGTATTCAAATAAGCCACAAAAGGTTCTTTAAAAACAGGATGTTCGATTAAATGTGGATTTCCGGTAGGCGTTGCCATTATAGCCACATCAAGAGCTCCTGTAGTAACATCATTCATCAGTTGGCCAGTATTGGCTTCCTTTATAATGAATTGCATTTTGGGAGTGGCTTTTTTCATCGCCTGAATAAAAAGCGGAATCAGATAAGGGGACAAAGTCGAAATGATACCAATTTTGACTTCACCTTCAAGTTTGTTTTTCTCGTTCACCACAAAATCTCTGATTTCGTCAGCCTCCCGAAGTATTTTTTTGGCGCGGTTTATAATTTCGGCTCCAAGAACTGTAGGGGTCAAAGGTACTTTGTTCCGATCGAAAATTTTAATTCCAATTTCTTCTTCCAGATTTTTTAATTGAATCGTTAGCCCTGGTTGCGATACCATACAAACTTCTGCGGCTCTGGCAAAATGACGCTCGTCATCTAGTGCTACAATATATTTTAACTGTTGAATTGTCATTAGGATCTATATAATGGATATAAAAGCAACCCGTTGGATGTAATTATTTTTAAACGCATAGAAACATAGATTTAGCACTCTCAAAAAAGGTGTTTCACTTATTTGAAACACACAGAGACTGTTATGTGTTAGAAAGATGTTTCTTTTTGTATTCTTTTAAACATGTAAAACCTATGTTTTAAATGATCTTTTTATAATGGGTTAAAGATAGAAAAAATATAAGGGAGTGTCTTTAATCTAAGCAGCAGAAAATGTAAACAGTACAGGAGAGTATCGAAAATATACAGGATATGTAAAGTAGCTGACATTAAGGAACTATGAGAGTGAGTAAATTTGATTTTCTAAACGATACAAAATGAGAACGATATTTACTTTTATTACCATTTTAATGCTCTTTGGGTGTGAATCAGAAGGAGAATTAACCCGTGAAAAAATTGGCGCGATGGTAGTTTCTTCAGAAGCGACTTTATTGTTTTCGGGAACATTTGAACCCGAAGGAGGCAATAAGGTTACAGGTACCGCCCATATTTATAAAGAGGGAGACTCGTACAAATTGTCTCTCAAGGATTTTAGCATTTCAAGCGGACCCGATCTTAAAGTCTATCTATCTAAAACCAACAGGCCGGAAAGTTTTGTAAATCTTGGGAGTTTAGGATCCGGAAGTTCACAGAGTTATACGGTTCCCGAAGGAGTCAGTTTTGCAACCTACCCTTATGTATTAATTCATTGCCAGCAATTCAATCACCTTTTTGCATCTGCTGCTTTAAAATCCAACTAATTATGAAAATTAAATTTTTAATTGTTTTATCCTTGTTTTTTGTGTTCAATCTTGCCAGAGCACAAGGTTGCAGTGATGCAGGTATATGCAGTATAGGAAGTTCGTTTAACGGAAACGACGAGAAGAAAAATAATAGTATTGAATTTGCTACTATTTTAGGTAAAGGAGATGCCGATGTTAATTATGTGTCGGCGTATATTGGTTATACCCGGTTTTTTAATGAAAAATGGTCTGCAAATGCTAAGGTAACTTCTTCTTATGCAAATGGAAGTTTTGGTGGCAGAGGCTCTGTTGGAGATGTTTTTTTAACGGCAAACTATGTACCGGTTGCGACAGGCTCCTATAAATGGAGTTTTACTTCAGGGTTAAAAATCCCCTTCAATCAAAGTAATCTTAAAATAAACGATCATCCACTTCCAATGGACTATCAAAGCAGTCTTGGAACTTTTGATTTTTTGGGAAGTGTGAATCTGAACTATAAAAACTGGGATTTTAATTATGCTGTACAATTGCCTGTGATCAATATAAATGCAAATTCGTATTTCAGCGAGTATTCTGGTACAGCTGATTTTGTGACCACCAATTTATTTGAAAGAAAACCAGATGTTCTTTTACGAGGTACGTATACCATAAATACAACCAATCGTAAGTTTTCATTCAAGCCGAATTTGCTTTTTATTTATCATTTGGGACAAGATACTTACGAAGATATTTACGGACAAAGAAAAAGTATTGCAGGTTCTGAAGGACTTACGGTTAACGGGAATCTTATTGCGGGTTATCATTTTGCATCCGGAAACAGTATCGAAGCCTCAATTGCGACGCCTTTTGTTGTGAGAGAAGTCAGACCGGACGGACTTACACGGGCATGGACAGCGGGGGTGAGCTATAAAGTGCGATTTTAAAAATTTTTGGATGGTGACTCAAGTATAAATAGGTTGAGCAGAACGGGTGTCGCACAGAAATTTAATGTGTTAAATAAGTAACACAAATTTTTCCTTACATCATTTTTAATTATTTTGCGAAAACCATGATCAGATGAACTGAAAAAGAACCATATCCGTCCTTAGGCAAAGATGCTACTAAGTCGGAGGAATATTTATATTTTCAACTGATGTGGAATAAAATATAAAACCATTACTTTAAATGCCGAAATCAAAAATGATGAAATCTGTACACGCTCTACTTTTACACGCTCTGTTATTATTTATTGGAATTACTTCAATAAATGCACAAAACTACAAAGCTGCTGATGCCTTAATTGGAAATAAAACTCTTAAAAAAGGAGTACTATCCAATGGCATGACGTATTATATTTATCCAACAGCGGTAAATAAAAACACAGCAAGTTATTATATTATTCAAAACGTAGGTTCTATTTTAGAGAATGACAATCAGAAAGGATTGGCACATTTTCTGGAGCACATGGCTTTCAACGGAACTAAAAATTTTCCTGGAAAAGGAATTTTGACGACTCTCGAAAAACAAGGGGCTGTTTTTGGAAATAATATAAATGCTTACACCAGTTTTGATGAGACAGTTTATAATTTTGACAATATTCCATCAACAGATCCAAAAGTCATTGATACTGCATTGCTGATTTTGCATGATTGGTCACATTCATTACTACTAACCAATGAGGAAATTGATGCCGAACGTGGTATTATTGTTGAAGAATGGAGAACCAGGCAAAACGCATCAACCCGGATTTCTAATTTGTTCAATCCTTATTTGTACAATCATTCGCTGTATGCAAACCGTGTTGTTATTGGTGATATGGATATTGTAAAACATTTTGATTACGCTTTGCTACGAGATTTTTACAAAGAATGGTACCGTCCCGATTTGCAGGCAATTGCCGTTGTTGGAGATGTGAATGCAGAAGAAATTGAGCAAAAAATAAAAACGTTATTTGCGGATATTCCGAGATCTAAAAACCCGAAAAAACGTTTTGAGGTAGCAATTCCGGATCATGAGGAACCTTTTTTTAAGTTAGCCATCGATAAAGAAATAACGAGTTCGGGTATATCTTTTAAAATTATTCAAAATGGCGCTTTTCAGAGTCAGACTTTTGCCGATCTACAGCAGTTAATAACAAGAGTAATGGCATTTTCAATGCTCAATGACAGATTGAATGAATTAGCACAGAAAGAAAATTGCCCGTTTAAAAGTGCGGATGTTTATTATTCTGATTTTACAAGAGTTAACGATGTAATGGGAATGGGAATTGCTCCAAAACCGAATAAACAGGCAGAAGCTTTCGCTGCTGTCATGGATGAGTTTATACGTGCCGGAAAATTTGGTTTTTCCGAAGGTGAAATCCAAAGAACCATAATTGCCATTACTTCTTATTTCGAAAACTATATCGAATCAGAAAAAGAAATTCCGCATAGCAGTATTGTTAATAGTATAAAATCAGAATTTCTTTCACACCAACTAGTTACAGATTCTAAGAGTAAGTTTGAGATGATAAAATTTATTCTGAAAAACATCGATTCAAAAGCTTTCCAGGCCGAATTAATGCGTGGATATACTTCAAAGAACAGAGTAGTGACCGTTGAAGGTATGGAAAATGAAACCAATCTAACCAAGGAGAGCGCGTTTGCTATTATTACCAAATCAGAAAACAATCCTGATTTAAAGCCCTATGAAGACAGCTTTAATGACAAATCTCTGCTGACTGATGTAACGATTGTTCCGGGGAAAATTACTGCTGAAAAGGAAAGTAAAGAGATCGGTGCTACCACTTATACTTTGAGCAATGGTGTAAAAGTGCATTACAAATTTGCAAATAAGAATGTAAATGATGTGCAGCTGCATGCGGAGAGTTTCGGAGGAGCATCTTTATATGGTCCAGAAGATTTACCATCGATATTTGCACTGAATGGTTTGGCAGACGCTTCAGGTGCGGGAGCATTCTCTAGTATTGATCTGGAAAAAGTCCTGGCGGGAAAGATTGCGGGTACGGGGGTGAGTGTGGGAGATTTAAGCGAAACGGTTTCAGGAAGTGCTAAAGTAAAGGATCTCGAAGTGATGTTGCAATTGGTACACCTGCGTTTTGTAAAACCACGTTTCGATCAGGAAATTTTTGATATTAAGAAGCTAAATCTTCAAAATTACCTGGAAAACAAGGACAAAGACATTAATGGAAAAATGACAGATAGTATTAATGCAATCGTTTATGGGAAAAATAATCCCAGAATAAGACTTTTGGACCAGCAGTTTATTGATGATTTGTCTTTTGAAAGAATAAAAGCAATTTATAAAGAACGGTTTTGTGATGTTTCAAACTTTGATTTTTTTATCGTAGGAGATGTAAAACCAGAAGTTTTGAAACCGCTATTAGAAAAGTACATCGCAAGTATTCCCGGGATAAAAAGGGAAGAAACATTTAAAGACAGAACACCTGTATGGAATTCCAATAAAATAAACAGAGAAGTTTTAATTAAAATGGAAACGATCAAAAGTACGGTCAATATTCAGTTTGAAAGCGATTTTAAATACACTCCTAAAAATGCTGTTTTGACCGATATGCTGAGCGATATTCTGACTTTGCGTTATACCGAGAGCCTTAGAGAAAAAGAAGGGGGAACTTATGGTGTGCAGGTAAGTGCAGCAGCTTCGAGATTTCCAAAAAATACGGTAGCCCTATCTATAAATTTTGATTCAGATCCGATCAAAGTGAACACTTTACTTCCTATAGTTTACGACGAAATTGACAAAATTAGAAAAGGTATTTTGATAAAAGAGGATATTGTGAAAACCAAAAGCAATTACTTAAAATCGCGGGAAGACAGCAAAAACTTCAACAGCTACAGCTTGAGTTTATTATACAATTTTTCCAAGTATAATATAAACATGGATGACCCTGCAACTTATAGAGATATTGTAAATAGCATCACTGAGAAAGACATTCAGGAGTTTGCCAATGCATTTCTAAACAAAGCCAAATCTTACGAAATTGTTTTTAAACCATTGCAATAATTGGTACTGATATGTATTAATACTGTGCGTTGAAAAGGAAGATATAAGTGTGACGGCACAATTTTTTTTTGATTTCCTGTAGATTTAAAAAAGATTGAGCAGATTAGTACAGCGTAATTAATGAAATCTCATTGTAACATATTTTGAGTGAAATTCACATAAATTCGAAAAGTAGGATTATATTGTATTTGGTTTAAGGTTTGGTTAAATATCTTGTTAATTCATAAATATCATTTACTCGTATGGTACGATAATCATTTTTCTTTTGATTTAAAACATTTATTTTAGGGATTTGATAGTAGTGGATAAGGTTGTTATTGATAATTTTGCAGCTGTAAACTTTAAATGGATGTGGGCTGAGTTGTGAAAAGATTTACTTTAAAAAAAAATGTAAGTTAATTTTATGACAGCAGGGAATTAAACCAAAACACATCCAGGAGTTCTTTTCTTCTTGAAGGCGTTTTTTAAAATTTCTTTGTTTATTCAGCTCTTCATGGCTAACGTCGGGATGGGGTTGTAAAATTGATTGCTGCTTTGTTATTAAAGGAGCAAATATTACATCTGAAAAACGACTTTAATTTATTGATTTTTATGTTTTTACGCTGTGTTTCCAATAATTGTATAAAGTACCTCGTTCTTGCTTTTTTTTTATTTTCATTCCATTCCTATGCTCAGGAAATTACACCTAAAATCAAACAATTAGAACAGAAATTAAGAGATTTAGATAACCGAAATCAAACGGATAGTATTAGTTATTTAATTGATAAGCATTTGACCAGGCCTGATTTAAATAAATTTGAACTTCAGTTATTGTATTTTTTTAAGGCGAATTATTATAAAATAATTGGAAGACCTTCGGATGCTATCCTTGCTTTAGATAAATCTATCACATTAAAAGGAGAAGGAAAGGAATCGCAAAAAACCTACTACAGAAGCCTATACATACTATCGGATTTATTCTTTACTAAAAAAGAGTATAAAAAAGCTTTCTATTACGCCAATTTATGTCAGGATAAGATTTCGCCAACCGATAGTCCCAGTAACTATATAGTATTGCATCTGATTATTGGATACTATTATTATATCAATTACGATCACAAAAAAAGCATGGAAGAATTTTTGCTCACAGAACGAGTGGCAAAAAAACACAATCCATGTAAACTGGCTGAAGTATATGTAAAAACTGCCCGTATTTACAGTAGACAAAATCGAATAGAGAAAGCGAAAAAAGCAATTACAGAGAGCATCAGAGTAGCGGACAGTTGCAATGACTTAGAGAATAAAATCAATGCTTTGCGTACCCTAAGGGAAATCATGGTTGAGCAGGGGGAGTTTGAGGCAGCTCATAAAACATTTGAAAGACTGGATCGACTGGTTGGGATCGAGGACACCAAGATTAGGAACAGCAGAATAGATTCGTTTGAAATTGCGAATAAAATTAAATTAAAAGAACAGCAAAATATTAAACTGAAAAGAATCAACGAAAGCAAAGAGGAACGTCTGCAAAAACAAAAAGTTGCCCTTATTGCTTCGTTAATCGGAATTACTTTATTAATCATATTATTGTATTCGATTGTAGTATTGACCAAAAAGCAACGAATAACCAATGAAACGCTAAAGCTGCAAAAAGAGCAAATTGAGGTGAAGAATAATGATCTTAAACGTCTTAATTTATTGCACCAAAAGATTTTTACAGTAATCTCTCATGACTTTAAGGAACCAATCACAACCTTAAAAATTTTATTGGAGAAAGAAGAGATACTTAAAAATGAAAATGAGATTGTATCAACCTACATGAAAGCTATAGGGCAGCAATTGGAACAATCAGATGCAATGCTTACCAGTTTACTCGATTGGGCAAAAATGGAACTGATTACTACACAGTCGGGTTATAGTGAGATTATGCTGTACAATAGTATCAGCGCAACCTGTAAGGAATTATCACATCAGTTAAAAGCCAAGAATATTACAATCGAGCTTAAAGTTTCAAAAGGAACAACTGTTATTTTCAACTCAGCTGTTTTAAGTATTGTATTACGAAACATTATTAATAACGCGATTAAATTTAGTTATGAAGACAGCGTTATAACCATTGAGAATGACAATCATGAAATCATAGTAACAGATTCCGGTAAGGGAGTCGAACAAAAAAAGATTGACAAATTGTTTAAGCAGAAAATAAATCCGGGACTAGGCACTAATCTGGAATCGGGGTTTGGAATCGGGCTCTATTTGTGTCAGGAATTAATGCTGAAAAACAAAGGAACGCTTGCCGTTTTTAACAATGAATCAGCAGGTTGTACTTTCAAAATTATCTTGCCAAAATAGGGAAAACCGCTATTTATTTAACAATTTTTTTGTCGCTAATTTGTACCATGATACATATTGCATTTTTTGAAGACCAACCTATTGTCTGTGGGGGTCTTACTAGTTTTTTTTCAAATCAAAAAGATTTGGAAGTGCTTTTTTACGCTACAAATAAGCAAGATTTATATCTTAAAGTTCAGCAGCATTCAGGATTAGATTTAATTATTGTTGATCTGATTGCAAGTGATGTGCAGGGACTGGAAGTCTATGAATACCTTCATAAAAATCATCCTGATTTACGAGTAATTGCTTTTACCTCTCTTTCGAGTCCCATATTAGTCGAAAACCTATTGGCTATGGGCGTAAAAGGTTACGTTAATAAAAATCAGGACAGCGAAGATCTTTTAGAAGCTATTAGATTAGTATGGGAAGGCGGAGTTTATCTGCCGGACGACTACGCCTTTTTGTCCAAACAAAACAGGGTAGGTACGGCAATTACGCTAACGGCAAAAGAGCTTACCATTATGCAATACATTATTAGAGAATTTACTACAGCTGATATTGCCAGCGAATTGAAACTTTCGGTCAATACGGTCGAGAATCACAGAAAAAACATTTTTAACAAACTCGACGTAAGCAATGTTGCAGGTATGGTGCGTGAGGCATCAAAACTGGGGCATATTAACTAGAGTGAAGTGATGGTTTAGGCCAATTCGGCCTGAATACAATCGCTACAGTCTTTGGATATCAGTGGATATTCCAAATAGCTTCTTATGGAATTTTAATTATTTTTTATATGGTGAATTTTACTTTTTTTAAAATTTTAATGGCTAATAAAAAGAGGAATCGGAATCGACTTCTGGTCTGCCTTTTTTTTGTGTCCATATTGGGCAGTAGTGGTTATGCACAGGTCCAGACTACACATACAGCAGGCCCCAATGATACAACGATACTGACAGCATTAGACGGTAGTGGAGTAGTGTTGAGCAACGGACAGCTAGGAAAAGGAGACCGCGCTAAACAGATTGCTATTTTTTCGGGAGGGATACCTGCCGGTTTAGGAATTAGTAATGGTATTTTATTTTCTACAGGACAAGCGAGTTCGGATCTGGCTACCAGAAACACAGCATTGTCAGTAAGTAATAGGGTAACAAACGCCACAGCCATTGATCCTGATTTGGGAACCTTAAATGCTACCGCAAATTATGATGCAGTAGTTTATACCTTTAAGGTTACTTTGGAGGCAAAGATGACCGCTATTCGAATTTTTTTTCAGTTTGGATCAGAAGAGTATCCTAATTATGTCGGAAGTAGGTTTAATGATGTTTTTGGGTTCTTTATTTCCGGACCTGGAATTTCAGGTACACAAAATATTGCAAAGCTGCCTTCCAGTAACAGAGAAATTTCTGTTAATTCAGTAAACGGAGGAGTTCTTGGATCTGCAAAAGATGGTACCGGTACGCCAATAACAGATTTGGGTCAGACGGCATTTTACATCAACAACGGGCATAGTAATACTGGTACCGCTAATAATGGAGTTGGAGCTAGACCTGTTTTTGTAGAATACAACGGATTGACAAAGATGTTGTCTTATGATCTTACTGGTCTTACTCCGGGAGCAACTTATGATTTTAAAATTGCTATTGCTGACGTTGGAGACTCTTCTTATGATTCCGGTGTATTTGTTGATGTAATTACGGCAAGTTATGGAGCTGACTTATCAGTGAAAAAAGAATTGATCAATACAGCCAAGAAAGTCGGTGACGAGGCTACTTTTGTGATCACTGCCAATAATGCAGGTCCATATGGAGCAACAGGAGTTACTGTAAACGATTTATTACCCTCAGGGTATACTTTTGTAAGTGCTGTCCCATCGGTGGGAACTTATAATAGTGGTACTGGGGTTTGGAATATTGGCACACTAGCAAACAGGGCAGATGCAACTTTAACGGTAAAAGCAATTCTTAAATCCAAAGGAGATTTTAATAATATTGCAAAAATAACCGGAATAGAAGAAGATCCGGATCTTTTAAACAATGAAAGTTCTAAAAATCCTGTAAAGGTTCCGGTTGCGGTAAATGATTCAAAAACTACAAATGAAGATTCGGCTGTAACGATTAATGTGACTAGTAATGATACTGATATAGATGGAACTATTGATATAGCTACAGTTGATTTAGACCCTGTAACAATTGGTATTCAGAATACTTTCACCGTTATTGGAGAAGGAACTTATAACGTTGATGTTTTGGGAGTGGTTACTTTCACTCCAGTTGCTAACTTTAACGGAGCCGCTACAGAAATTGCTTACACAGTTAATGACAACGACGGATTCGTTTCAAATACGGCAACCATTAAGATTACAGTAACTGCTGTAAACGACGCACCGGTTGCAGTAAATGATATTTACACTGTTGCAGAAGAAGGTACCGTAACCCTAACGCCACTGGCATTAGATTCAGATGTTGACGGAGATACTCTAACGATTACTTCAATCAACGGAACCACTTTAACAGGAGGCGTACAAACCATTGCGGTTACCAACGGAACCGTTA
>Ga0209504_1000187_pt1 | contig 59551 bp, 58 predicted proteins | sample COGITO_mtgs_1005_FD_184791 | JGI IMG/M metagenome (GOLD analysis project Ga0209504, IMG submission 184791) | Pelagic marine microbial communities from North Sea - COGITO_mtgs_100511 (SPAdes) (version 2) | ecosystem: Environmental > Aquatic > Marine > Epipelagic ... | reverse complement strand
TCATGGCCGCGCGGTTGTCGGCAAGAATGCGGTCTACCGCCGGCTCGACATGCTCCGGACGGATGGCGGCATAGGACGGCAGATCGAAGGCTTGCAGCAGTGGATTGTTGGCAGTCACGACAGGTCACCTGTAACTAAATGGGTTTGCAGCTGTGACCCCGGCGGGCGCAAAAGGCTCCCAGGGGCAGGCTTGAGTGGATACCGCCATCGACAAAACAGCGCGCATATCCTGAACATGGGTGCCATCTTAATTACAATCAAGGCCAGACGCAGCCTAAGAGGTTTCTATCGTGGCGATTCGTACTTACCAACAGTTCACCCCATTGCTCGGTTCACGGGCCTTTGTCGATGCCTCAGCCGTGGTGCTCGGCGATGTGGAAATCGGCGCGGACAGCTCGGTTTGGCCGTTAGTGGTGATCCGTGGCGACATGCACAGCATCCGCATTGGCGAGCGCAGCAGCATTCAGGATGGCAGCGTGCTGCATATCACCCACGCCGGGCCCTTCAACCCGCGCGGCTACCCGCTGAATATCGGCGACGATGTGACCATCGGCCATAACGTCACTCTGCACGGCTGCAACATCGGCAACCGGGTGCTGATCGGCATGGGCAGCATCATTATGGATGGCGTGGTGATCGATGACGAAGTGATGCTCGGCGCCGGCAGCCTGGTGCCGCCGGGTAGCCATCTGCAAAGCGGCTACCTGTACGTCGGTAGCCCGGCCAAACAGGCCCGCGAACTGAGCGAGAAGGAGCGTAGCTACTTCCGCTACAGCGCCGACAACTACGTGCGGCTGAAGGATCAGCACCTGATGGAAGGTTACGGCAGTTGATGACTCAAGCGGCTTTGCATTACTCGACCATCCTGTTTGACCTCGACGGCACCCTGACCGATCCGCGCGAGGGGATTACCCGCTCGGTGCAGCATGCGCTGGCCAAGCTGGGCATCGATGAGCCTGACCTGCAGGCGCTTGAGCACTTTATCGGCCCGCCGCTGTTGCAGTGTTTTATGCAGACCTACCAGTTCGACGAGGCCACCGCCTGGCAGGCGGTGAACCATTACCGCGAGCGCTTCCGCGAGGTCGGGTTGTATGAGAATCAGCTGTTCGATGGCGTGGGCGAGCTGTTACAGCTGCTGCAGAACCAGCAGCGCACGCTGTATATCGCCACCAGTAAACCGACGGTATTTGCCGAGCAGATTGCCCGGCATTTCGGCTTTGCCCGGCACTTCAAGGTGATCTACGGCAGCGAGCTGGATGGCACGCGCACCGACAAGGTCGAGCTGATCGCTCATCTGCTGGAAAAGGAACAGCTTGCGCCAGAGGCGACGCTGATGATCGGTGATCGCAAGCACGACCTGATCGGCGCCAGGCGCAATGGCCTGGATGCGGCAGCGGTGGGTTATGGCTTTGGCAGCTTTGCCGAGCTGCAGGCCGAGGCGCCGACCTATCACTTCCACAGCCTGGCCGAGTTGCACCAGGCGTTTGTGGGCTAAATCGGTGATGGGCGGCGTTCCCAGCGCTTTTACGAACCCCCTGTAGCCCGGATAAGCCTTGGCGCAATCCGGGATCACGGCACCCCGGATGATGCTGCGCTTATCCGGGCTGCATTCCGGTCTTTTGCAGACCGGGTGGGGTAGCCGCAGACATCACCTATCCGCGAGTCAGCCATTTTTCTGATAGATGATCTTCTTGGTGCCGCCGTCGCAGCTGCCGACCACCATATTGGGGTCTTGGGCTTCTGCGTTGGGCACGATTTCCAGGGTGTAGCTGGCAACGCCGGCGGCCTGGATTTTCACTTCAATCTCCGCGCGCAGCTCTTCGCAGGGCTTGGGTGCGGCCAATACGCTGGTGCTGAGTAGACCAAGCAGCACGGCTAGGGTGAATTTGTTCATTGCATCGCTCCTTTTGCGTGAACAGAAACTACAGGGGTTGGAGTGGTTTTTAGGTACGTAAGTTCTAAGAGCCTGAAGATAAGTCGGCCAGTGCCTGATTCCGTTCTACCTCGGGCAGTTTGCCTAAGGCGGCGACACGCTGATAGAAGCGTGGCCAGTCGCGCTCAACCTGCTCGAATAGCGCGGCGAAGGCCGGCACCCATTGATCATAGAGGCCAAACGGCAGCAGCTTGGCGTTGTTTATCGGCGCGTTGATCCAGTCGTCGTAACGTCCGTTGCCGCCCCACTCGCGCGCGCTTAGCGCATGGTATTCGGCGCGCAGGCGGGCGATCTCGGCCTGCTTGCGACTGCGCATCTGCGTGGGCGGCAGGTCGCTGGCGTAGAGCTCCTGCAGTCGCGCTCGGCTGGCCAGCACCAGGGCGATAAACTGCTCGCGCTGCTGTTCGCCTTGCGGGTCGTTGGGCTGCAGGCCCTGCTTGGCGCGCCATTGGCGCAGGCCCTCGCGTTCGACAAAGCTGGCGAAGGACTCATTGAACGCGGTGTCGTCCGCCACATACAGCTGCTGGTGCGCCAGTTCGTGGAAGATCACCGCCACCAGGCGCTCGTCACTCCAGCGCAGCATGGTGTTGAGAATCGGGTCATCGAACCAGCCGAGGGTGGAATAGGCCTCGACGCCGCCCAGATAGGTATCCAGGCCTTGCTGCTTGAGCAGTGCCGCAGCGCCCCGCGCGCGGCCCTGGCTGTAGAAGCCGCGATAAGCCACGCAGCCCGCAATCGGAAAGCAGTGCAGCTCAGGCGACAGGGAAAACTCCGGGGTGGCGAACACATTCCACACCACAAAGGGCCGCTGAATATCGGCATACCGGCGGTAGCTGCCGTTGTCGGGCAGGGCCAGCTGGGCGCTGGCGAAATCGCGCGCCTGCTGAGCCAGGGCCAGGCGCTGCTTGAGTTCAGGGTCGGCCGCCGGGTTCTCCAGCAGCTCGGCAATCGGCTCGCGCGCCTGCAGCAGTTGCAGATGCCCGCCAGCCAGATGGCTGTAGTAATCCAGGGTGCTGCAACCGCTCAGCAGCAGCGCAGCGGCCAGTGGAACCCAGCGCCAGAGCAGGGCGTCGAACATGGATCAGTACCCTTGAGTAATCAGGCTGCCACGCTAGCGCATCGGCGCTGCTGCCTCCAGCACGGGATCGGCGTAGGCTAGCAAACAGCTAAATTGTGGAGGTGCCCCATGCGTTACCTGGCTGTGCTTAGTGCTGTGCTGGTGCTCAGTGCCTGCGCATCACCCGTACCAGCGCCTGACCCAAACCAGGCTTGGGTTGAGCTGCGCAGTAGCGGTGGCACGCTGCTGATGGCGGATCGGCTCGATGGTCAGCGTTTGAGCGATGGCCGCTACTTCCAGGTGCCCGCCGGTGCCCATGAGTTGCTGGCACGCTTTCAGTTTGAAGTGAACAGCGGCGGTGGCCTGGATGGCGCCTATGAGCCACGCCAGGTGACCTGCGAAATTCGCGTGCGGCATGACAATTTTGTCGCCGGCCAGCGCTACCGGCTGGAAGCCAGGCCCTTGCTAATGAAGGCGCAGGCCTGGCTCTACGATGAGCAGCGCAATGTGCTGGCGCGGGGTAAGGTACTGCGCTGCGGCACGTTCTAAGAACCTGCCCACGATCTGCTGCGCGTCGGCCCTGCTGCGTTAAAAACAGGCTCGGAAGCCGCTTGCGGCTAACGCGCTTCAGCGCGCCCCCGAAGGGGCGAGTGAAACGAGTAATGCTCATGTACAACAGTACACTCGGGTGCGAGCCCAGTCCGTTCCTCGCCTGTTTTGACCAGCCGGAGGCTGTTACTAACGTAGCGCCTTGCAGTGCTCTAGCTCGCTAGATCGTGAGCAGGTTCTGAATTAGAGGCTGCTATCGAGCACTGCTTCCAGGGTGATCTCGGCGTTCAGCACCTTGGACACCGGGCAGCCGTTCTTGGCAATTGCCACGGCCTTCTCGAAGGCCGCACGGTCGGCGCCGGGGATGCGTGCCTTGAGCGTCAGGTGCACGGCGGTGATGGCAAAGCCGCCATCTTGTTTATCGAGAGTCACTTCGGCGCTGGTTTCAATGCTCTCGGCAGTCATCCCGGCTTCGCCAAGTTCCTTGGACAGGGCCATGGAGAAACAACCGGCGTGGGCGGCGCCGAGCAGTTCTTCCGGGTTGGTGCCCGGCTGCCCTTCGAAGCGGGTATTGAAACCATAGGGCGCGTTTGCCAGGGCGCCGCTCTGGGTCGAGATCGTACCTTTGCCGTCCTTGATGCCGCCTTGCCAATGAGCTGATGCTGTCTTCTTCATCCGAGTTCTCCAGTGCGTGGGTTACAAGGTTGAGAGCAGGCTCGGGCGGCACAAGTTCGAAAAATAAGTCCCGGCAGTCGGTTAACGCAGTTGCGCGACCAGCTCGAACGCATGCAGACGGTCGGCAAAGTCATACAGGTCGCAGGTGAAGATCAGCTCATCGGCGCCGGTCTGTTCCAGCAACAGCTCCAGACGCGCGCGGACTTTGTCCGGGCCGCCGATCATCGCCATGCCGAGGAAGCTGCTCACCGCCTCCTTCTCATGCGGCAACCACAGGCCCTGCATGCTCGCCACCGGCGGTTTTTGCACCAGGCTCTGGCCGCGAATCAGCGCGAGGATGCGCTGGTAGGCCGAGGTGGCCAGGTAGTCAGCCTGTTCATCCGTGTCGGCAGCGATCAGCGGTACGCCGAGCATTACATAAGGCTTGTCGAGTACCGCCGAGGGCTTGAAGTGGTTGCGGTAGACGCGAATCGCCTCATGCATATAGCGCGGCGCGAAGTGCGAGGCGAAGGCGTAGGGCAGGCCCTTTTCGCCCGCCAGTTGAGCGCTGAACAGGCTGGAGCCGAGCAGCCAGATCGGCACATTGGTGTCAGTGCCGGGCATGGCGATCACCCGTTGATCCGGCGTGCGCGGCCCAAGGTAGCGCTGCAGCTCTTCGACATCTGCGGGGAAGTCGTCGGCGTTGCCAATCCGATCGCGGCGCAGCGCCTGGGCGGTGAAGTGATCGGCACCCGGTGCGCGGCCCAGACCCAGTTCGATACGGCCGGGATAGAGCGTGGCCAGGGTGCCGAACTGCTCGGCAATCACCAGCGGTGCATGGTTGGGCAGCATCACTCCGCCAGAGCCCAGGCGAATCTTCGACGTACCGGCGGCCAGATAACCCAGCAGCACGGCGGTGGCCGAGCTGGCGATGCCATCCATATTGTGGTGTTCGGCCACCCAGAAGCGCTCAAAGCCCAGGCGCTCGACATGCTGCGCCAGCGCCAGGGAATTGTGCAGCGCCTGGGCGGCGTTGCCGTCGTCACGCACCGGGGCGAGATCGAGGGTGGAAAATTTGCTCTGTGCGAGTGCGCTCATCGGGCTACCTGTTGGTTATCCGCTTGTTCGGGCGCAGCAATGCGCCAATACCTGAGTTAGATAGTGGGGCTTTTTCTGCGGATTCCAAGGGGCAGGTGGTCCGGCGGTGATAACCGGGCCGTGCGCAAGCGACGGCCCGTGGTGTGGGTCAGCTACTGCTAAGGCGGAAACCGATTTTCAGGGTGACCTGATAATGGCCGACCTTGCCATCGACAATATGCCCACGGGTTTCCACCACCTCGAACCAGTCGAGGTTGCGTACCGACTTGGCGCATTCGGCCAGAGCATTTTCGATGGCATCTTCGATGCTGACTTTCGAGGAACCGACGATTTCGATTTTCTTGTAGGTGTGATGATCAGACATGGGCGTTCTCCACAGGTTGATGATTCAACGCTAGTTGAGTCGCCGCAGTTCTGCCCACTCAGTCGCTTAGCCTTCCAGCTCGTGGTGCAGCCACTTGGCCAATTGCTCGGCGCGCTTGTCCAGGCGGCGTGCCGGCACCCACAGGGCCAGGCGAGCCGAGGTTTCGACAAAGCCCCAGGGCGCGACCAGGCGACCGGCGGCCAGATCGTCGGCCACCAGTTGTTGCGGTGCAATGGCCACACCCAGGCCAGCGGCAGCGGCTTCCAGCAGGTAATACAGATGCTCAAAGCCCTGGCCTAGCTTTAGCGCGCCGGCATCCAAGGCATTGCTGCTGGCCCAACTGGGCCAGGCCTGCGGGCGCGAGCTGGTATGCAGCAAGGGTTCGCCGAGCAGCGCGGCGGCAGGGGCCTGATGCAATTCGGCGAAGTGCGCATAACGCGGGCTAAGCACCGGGCCGATGCGCTCCATAGTTAATTCATAGACCTGCATATCCGCCGGCCACGGCGGTTCGGCGAACCACAGGGTGGCATCCACGCCGCTGCGACGCGGGTCCAGCTCGCCTTCGCTGGCAGACAGTTGTAGGCGCAGTTCCGGCAGCTCGCGGTTGAGGCGGTCCAGGCGCGGGATAAACCAGCGCGCCAGCAGGCTGCCCGGGCAGGCCAGGACAAACGGCGCATCGGCCTGGCCCTGCTGCAGCTCGGCGCAGGTGCTGCGTAGGCGATTGAACAGCTCGGCGCTGACATCACGCAGACGAATGCCTGAATCTGTGAGTTTAAGGCCGCGACCTTCCTTGTTGAACAGCACCACACCCAGGTGTTCCTCCAAGGCACGAACCTGCCGGCTGACCGCGCCATGGGTGACGTGCAGTTCATTGGCGGCCTGGCTGATACTGTTCAGCCGCGCGGCCGCTTCGAAGGCGCGCAGAGCGTTAAGCGGTGGAAGGTCCTGGCTCATCTGTGAGTTTTCCTGACAGGTTGCGGCGATCTTATCGCTTTTGCCGCGCGCGCCACAGCTTTATCCTGTGCTCATTGCTGTAGGAGCGCGCCATGGGCGCGATTCGCGGGCATGGCCCGCTCCTACCCTTTTTATCTTGCTGTGGAGAACGCCATGACTTCCTTGCGCACTGGCCCTGACGCCAACGGCCTGTTCGGCTCGTTCGGTGGCCAATATGTTGCCGAAACCCTGATGCCGCTGATCCACGATCTGGCCGACGAGTACGAGAAGGCCAAGCTCGATCCCGAGTTTCAGAAGGAGCTGGCCTACTTTCAGCGCGATTTCGTCGGCCGGCCGAGCCCGCTGTATTTTGCCGAGCGCCTGACCGAGATGTGCGGCGGCGCGAAGATCTACTTCAAGCGCGAAGAGCTAAACCACACCGGCGCGCACAAGATCAATAACTGCATCGGCCAGGCTCTGTTGGCTAGGCGCATGGGCAAGAAACGCATCATCGCCGAGACCGGCGCCGGTATGCACGGCGTGGCCACCGCCACCGTGGCCGCGCGTTTTGGCATGGAATGCGTGATCTTTATGGGCACAACCGATATCGATCGCCAGCAGGCCAACGTGTTCCGCATGAAGCTGCTGGGTGCCACCGTAATCCCGGTAGTCGCCGGCACCGGCACGCTCAAGGATGCGATGAACGAAGCGCTGCGCGACTGGGTGACCAACGTGCACAACACCTTCTACATGATCGGCACCGTGGCCGGCCCGCACCCGTATCCGGCGATGGTGCGCGACTTCCAGGCGGTGATCGGCAAGGAAACCCGCGAGCAGATCCTCGCCCAGGAAGGCCGTCTGCCCGACAGCCTGGTGGCCTGCATCGGCGGCGGCTCCAACGCCATCGGCCTGTTCCACCCCTTCCTTGATGACAAAGATGTGCAAATCGTCGGCGTTGAAGCGGCCGGCTACGGCATCGAAACCGGCAAGCACGCCGCCAGCCTGAATGGCGGCGTACCGGGCGTGCTGCACGGCAACCGCACCTTCCTGCTGCAGAACGACGACGGCCAGATCATCGACGCCCACTCGATTTCCGCCGGCCTGGATTACCCCGGCATCGGCCCTGAGCACGCCTGGTTGCACGACGTCGGCCGGGTTGAATACACCTCGGTGACCGACGAAGAAGCCCTGGCTGCGTTCCACACCTGCTGCCGTCAGGAGGGCATTATCCCAGCCCTGGAAAGCGCCCACGCCCTGGCTGAAGCCTTCAAGCGTGCGCCAACCCTGCCCAAGGAGCACCTGATGGTGATCAACCTGTCCGGCCGTGGCGACAAGGATATGCAGACCGTTATGCACCACATGGAAAACACTGCGCAGGAGAAACACTGATGAGCCGCCTGCAAACCCGCTTTGCCGAGCTGAAACAGCAGAACCGCGCCGCCCTGGTGACCTTTGTCACCGCCGGCGACCCGAACTACGACGCCTCCCTGGCCATCCTCAAGGGCCTGCCTGCGGCTGGCGCCGATGTGATCGAGCTGGGCATGCCCTTTACCGATCCGATGGCCGATGGCCCGGCGATCCAGCTGGCGAATATCCGCGCCCTGGAAGGTGGTCAGGACCTGGCGAAAACCCTGCAGATGGTCCGTGAGTTCCGTGAGGGTGAGCAGGCCACGCCGCTGGTGCTGATGGGTTACTTCAACCCGATCCATAAGTACGGCGTGGAGCGCTTTATTGCCGAAGCCAAGGCCTCGGGCGTCGATGGCCTGATCGTCGTCGATCTGCCGCCAGAGCATAACGTCGACCTCTGCGACCCGGCGCAGGTCGCGGGCCTGGACTTTATCCGCCTGACCACCCCGACCACCGACGACAAGCGCCTGCCGAAGGTGCTGAACGGCAGCTCCGGTTTCGTCTATTACGTTTCGGTGGCCGGTGTGACCGGCGCTGGTTCGGCGACCCTGGATCACGTCGAGCAGGCCGTCACCCGTCTGCGCCGCCACACCGATCTGCCGCTGTGCATCGGTTTCGGTATCCGCACCCCGGAGCATGCCGCCACCATCGCCCGTCTTGCCGAAGGCGTGGTAGTCGGCTCGGCGCTGATCGACCAGATTGCCAACGCAACAAGCGACGAGCAGGCGGTGGATGGCGTGCTGAGCCTGTGTGCGGCGCTGGCTGAAGGTGTACGCAGCGCGCGTGGTTAACGCGTGCTTGTAGGGTGGATGACGCTTCACCCATCCACCGCTGCATTGGTGGATGAAAACAGCGTCATCCACCCTACATAGCTCTGGTAGCCCGGGTGCAATCCGGGAGCATTTATTGCCAGTAAAACCCTTCCCGGATTTCATCCGGGCTACGGGTTCGGTGTAGGGTAGGCGGCGAAATGTCATCCGCCCTATTTCCTTGCTCCGAGTCTCGCCATGTCACGTCCGCCTGTTGCTCGCAAACCCCGCGCCAGTAGCCAAAACCGCATTGCCGGTATTCTGGCGGCTGCCCGTGAATTGCTCGCTGAGCAAGGTGTGGCCAGTCTGTCGATCTACAGCGTGGCGGAACGGGCGCAGATTCCACCGTCGTCGGTTTATCACTTCTTCGCCAGCGTGCCGGCTTTGCTGGAAGGGCTGACGGCGGATATTCACAGTGCGTTTCGCGCCTGTTTGCAGGAACCGATTGAACATGCCCAGCTGCGCGACTGGCGTGACCTATCGCGGCTGGTCGAGCAGCGCATGCTGGCGATCTACGCTGCCGATGCGGCCGCGCGGCAGCTGATTCTGGCGCAGCATGGCCTGGCGGAAGTGACCCAGGCGGATAGGCAGCACGACATCGAGCTGGGCCAGCTGATGCAGCAGTTGTTCGACCGCCATTTCCCGCTGCCGCAACTGCCGGATGATGTCGATGTGTTCGCCCTGGCCATGGAGTTGGGCGACAGGGTGTATGCGCGCTCGGTGCAGCTGCACGGCGAAATCACCCCGCGTATGGCCGAGGAAGGTATGCGCGTGTTTGATGCTTATCTGGGTTTGTATCTGCCGACCCATTTGCCGAAACGCAGCCAGTAAAGCACCGGCTGATGAGGAGTAGCCCGGACAAGCGCAGCGCAGTCCGGGGCATGGTTTTGGCGGCGTTATGTTTCCCGGATTGCGCTAGGGCTTATCCGGGCTACGGGTGGGTTGGCACAATGTTTATGCACCGCTGGATTCACAGCGCCTTTTCAAACACCTGCGAGTTGCGCTGGTAGTTGTATAGCGAGGCGCGGGCGGCCGGCAGGCGGTCGACGCTGCTGGGCATAAAGCCGCGTTCGCGGAACCAGTGGGCGGTGCGCGTGGTGAGCACGAATAGGGTTTTCAGGCCTTGGGCGCGCGCGCGTTCTTCGATGCGTTCGAGCAGCTCATCACCACGGCCGCCATGCCGGTAGGCCGGGTTGACGGCCAGGCAGGCCAGCTCACCGAAATCCGAGTCGGCAATCTGGTACAGCGCGGCGCAGGCGATGATCAGCCCTTCACGTTCAACAATGCTGAACTGCTCGATCTCGCGCTCCAGCACCTCGCGTGAGCGGCGTACCAGAATGCCCTGATCTTCCAGCGGGGTGATCAGCTCCATCAGCCCGCCGACATCCTCGATGGTCGCCTCGCGCAGCGATTCGAATTGCTCCTGGGCCACCAGGGTGCCGTTGCCGGTGCGGGTGAACAGTTCGCTAAGCAGCGCCCCATCTTCCGCATAACTGACGATATGGCTGCGACGTACCCCGGCCTTGCAGGCCTCGGCGGCGGCGTCGAGCAGTTCGCCTTGGTAGCTGCTGCCCAGGCGCTGCAGGTGCGCCGGCACCTGCTGTGGGCGCAGTTCGCGCACCAGCTTGCCGGCTTCGTCGAGCAGGCCGCATTCGGCGCCGAACAGCAGTAGCTTGTCGGCGTCCAGGTCGATGGCGGCGCGGGTGGCGACGTCTTCGCAGGCTAGGTTGAAAATCTCCCCGGTGGGCGAATAACCCAGCGGCGACAGCAGCACGATGCTGCGCTCATCCAGCTGACGGTTGATGCCCTTGCGGTCGATGCGCCGCACTTCGCCGGTGTGGTGATAGTCGACGCCATCGACCACGCCAATCGGCCGCGCGGTGACAAAGTTGCCGCTGGTGATGCGCAGGCGCGAGCCCTGCATCGGCGAGCGCGCCATGTCCATCGACAGGCGCGCTTCGATGGCGATACGCAGCTGGCCGACGGCGTCGATTACGCATTCCAAGGTCGGGCTGTCGGTGATCCGCAGGTCACGGTGAAAGCGCGGGGTCAGGCCGTTGCTGGCCAGGCGCGCTTCAATCTGCGGGCGCGAACCGTGCACCAGCACCAGGCGCACGCCGAGGCTGTGCAGCAGCACCAGGTCGTGGACGATATTGCCGAAATTCGGGTGGGCAACGCCCTCGCCCGGCAGCATCACCACAAAGGTGCAGTCACGGTGGGCATTGATATAGGGCGAAGCGTGGCGGAGCCAGTTGACGTGGTCGTGCATTGTTTGAAGAACCTGTGTCGAAGACGGAACGCATGGGAACGGCGCAGAGTTGCGCCAGGCGGCAGCCGAGAGCAGCGGTTTTATCGTCGCAGTTGGGGCAGCTTCACGCGTTCTCTCCTCCGGATGACTCAGGTTGTTTGGCTTGTAGGCAGTAATGCTCAATCAGTTGTTGCAGCAGACGCACAGTAGGCTGCAAACGTGACATTTCCAGGTACTCGCCGGGCTGGTGGGCGCAGTCGATATCGCCAGGGCCGAGCACCAGGGTTTCGCAGCCAAGCTGCTGAAGATAAGGCGCTTCGGTGGCAAATGCCACTGCGGCGGCGGTATGCCCGGTCAGACGTTCGGCAATGCGCACCAGCTCACTGTCGGCGTTCTGCTCGAAGGGCGGCACGCTGGGGAACAGTGGGGCGTAATCGATCTGCACCTGATGCTGCTCGGCCAGCGGCTGCAGCTTCTGGCGGATCGCCGCGCGCAGGGCTTCCGGCTGCATGCCAGGCAACGGGCGCAGGTCGAATTCCAACGAGCATTGACCGCAGATGCGGTTGGGGTTGTCGCCGCCATGGATGCAGCCAAAATTCAGGGTCGGTTTGGGCACGCTGAATTGCGGGTTGTTGTATTCGCGCTGCCACTGCGCGCGCAAGCCGCGCAGCTCAAACATGACATCCTGCATGGCTTCCAGGGCGCTGTGGCCGAGGTTGGGGTCAGAGGAATGGCCGCTTTGCCCGAGAATATCGATGCGCTCCATCATGATGCCCTTGTGCAGGCGGATCGGCTTGAGGCCGGTCGGCTCGCCAATCACTGCCGCGCGGCCCAGAGGCCGTCCGGCCTGAGCCAGGGCGCGGGCGCCGGACATCGAGCTTTCTTCATCGCAGGTGGCGAGGATCAGCAGCGGCTGCTGGAAACGCTGCTCCAACAAAGGCTGCACGGCTTCGATAATCAGGGCGAAAAAGCCCTTCATGTCGCAACTGCCGAGGCCCACCCAGCGGCCATCGACTTCGCTGAGCTTGAGCGGGTCGGTCTGCCACAGCGCGGCGTCGAACGGCACGGTGTCGCTGTGTCCAGCCAGCACCAGGCCGCCTGGGCCGCTGCCATAGCTGGCGAGCAGGTTGAATTTGCCGGGGGCGACTTGCTGCACATCGCAGGCGAAACCGAGGTCGCCGAGCCAGCTCGACAGCAGTTCGATCACCGCGCGGTTGGACTGATCCCAATGCGCCTGGGTGCAGCTCACCGACGGAGCGGCGATCAGGGCAGCGAATTGCTCTTTGAAGGAAGGCAGGGGCATCGGTTATCTCCGCAAGCGAGGCCCATCATAGGGCCATCGCTTGCGCAGATAAAACCGCGAAGGGCTTTCTTGGAATCTGTTTACGATCTAGCGAGCTAGAGACCTGCAAGGCGCTACGTTAGTAACAGCCTCCGGCTGGTCAAAACAGGCGAGGAAGCGGAGTGTACGAGTTGTACATGAGCATTCCGAGCCTGTTTTTAACGCCGCAGGGCCGACGCGCAGCAGATCGTAGATAGGTTCTTAGAGGAAAACGCCGCGCAGGATATAGAAGAAGAAAATCGACAGCGCTGCACCCACCGGCAGGGTGATCAGCCAGGACATAAAGATCTTGCCGATCACGCCCAGGTTCAGCGCGCCAATGCCGCGCGCCAGGCCGACACCGAGTACCGCACCGACCAGGGTGTGGGTGGTGGACACCGGCAGGCCGATGGCCGAGGCGCCAACCACGGTGGTGGCGGTGGCCAGTTCAGCGGCAAAACCACGGCTTGGGGTCAGCTCGGTGATTTCCTTGCCGATGGTGGCGATCACCTTGTAGCCGTAGGTGGCCAGGCCGATGACGATACCCACGGCGCCAAGCAGCAGCACCCAGGCAGGCAGGGCGGCTTTGGCGCCGACGGCTTCGCCGCCGGACTGGATCACCCCGACAATCGCGGCCAGTGGGCCGACAGCGTTGGCCACATCGTTGGAGCCGTGGGCAAAGGCCATGGCGCAGGCGGTGAAGATCATCAGCACGGCGAAAACTTTCTCGACGCTGGCGTAGTGGAAGTCCTTGTCCGCTTCGACGTCGATCTTGATCCGGCTAAGCAGAACGATGCCCAGCAGCATGACCAGGGCACCAACACCCAGGGAAAGGAAGAAACCTTCCGAGCTGGAGAGGTTCAGGCCGATATGCTTGAGGCCCTTGGTCAGGGTCATGACGCTGACCATAAAACCGGTGGCAAACATATACAGCGGTACAAAGCGCTTGGCGTTTTGGAACGGGTTGTCGGTGTCGATGATCAGCTTCTGTACGCTGACAAACAGGCCGAAGGCGACGATGCCGGACAGCACCGGGGAGACTACCCAGCTGGCCACGATGGGGCCAACGCCGCCCCAGTGCACCGCGTCCATGGACACGCCAACGGCCGCAAAGCCGATGACCGCGCCGACGATGGAGTGGGTGGTGGAAACCGGCCAGCCCTTGGTAGAAGCCACTAGCAGCCAGGTGCCGGCTGCCAGCAGCGCCGACATCATGCCCAGGACCATCAGGTCCGGGGTGATCATCGACGCATCGACGATGCCGCTCTTGATGGTTTCGGTGACTTGGCCACCGGCCAGGTAGGCGCCGGCAAACTCGAAGACCATGGCGATCAGGATCGCCTGTTTGATGGTCAGTGCGCGTGAGCCCACCGAGGTGCCCATGGCGTTGGCCACGTCATTGGCGCCTACGCCCCAGGCCATGAAAAAGCCGAAGAGACAGGCAAGCAGCAGCAATACGAGGCCGTAGTCCGCAATCAGAGACATAAATAATTAATCCGTAGATTCCAGAAAGGACACTGGCGCTTAGCGCGCCAGCAGTTGTTCCAGTCGGTTGCCGACACGTTCGGCACGATCGGCTACGTCGCCGATCCATTCGATGATCTTGTAGAGGAACATCACATCGACAGGGGGAAGGTCCTTCTCCAGTTTGAACAGCGCACGACGCACTTCGATTTGCATCTTGTCGGTGTCGCGTTCGATCTGTTCCAGCTCCATGACCATGGATTCGACCAGCGCGGCTTCACGGCCGCCAAAGCCGGTTTCCAGCAGCTCGTCGAGCTCGTTCATGGCTTTCAGCGCTTGCGTGCTGGCATCCACGGTACGTTGCACAAAGGCCCGCATTAGCGGCTGCAGAGCTTGCGGAATGGCCATTTCGCGGCCGAGCATCAGCCCGGCGATGTCCTTGGCGCGGTTGGCGACTTTGTCCTGTACACTCAGCAGCTCAAGCAGATCCGAGCGCGGTACGGGCAGGAACAGGCTCTTGGGCAGGTGCAGACGCACGCTTTTCTTGAGCTTGTCGGCCTCATGTTCGAGGCTAGCCATTTCCTGTTGTACCTGTTCCACCTTGGCCCAATCTTCCACCATCACGGCTTCGAAGAAGGGCACCAGATTGGCTGCGCACTCGTGGGCTTTGGCAAAGTGTTTTTGCATCGGCCCAATCGGTGAGCGGCCAAACAGGCTGGCAAATGGATTGACTGGCATAGGGTGAACCCCGGCGTTAAGAAGGCGGCAAGTATACGGATCAGTCCGCAGGCTCGCCAGCGCAGGTAATCGGACTGTCACAATTTCATAGTAGGCGTTGATCCCCACCATCATGAACAAAGAAACCGAAATTAAACTGCGGGTTAGCCGTGCAACCCTGGCCGCCCTGCGTGATCACCCGTTGCTGAAGAAACGCAACAAGAGTGGTTGGGAGCAGCGCGAACTGTTCAATCAGTACTTCGATACCCCCGAGCGCGATCTGGCCGCCGCCAAGGTGGCCCTGCGCGTGCGCCGTGATGGCGAGCAGTTTATCCAGACCCTGAAAACCCGTGGGCAAAGCGTGGCCGGTTTGTCCGAGCGCAATGAGTGGGACTGGAACCTGGCCAAGGCCAAGCTGGACCTGAAAAAACTCGATGACAGCTGCTGGCCGGCGGCCCTGGCCGAGCTGGACAAGAAGCAGCTGGTGCCGATTTTCACCACCGACTTTATCCGCGAGAAGGCGGAAATCGCCTGGGGTCGCGGCAAGGCCAAGGTGGTAATTGAGGCCGCGCTGGACCTGGGCAAGGTGATTGCTGGTGAAGGCGAAGAAGAAATCTGCGAGCTGGAGCTGGAGCTGCGTCAGGGTGAGCCTGAGGCGCTGCTGGAACTGGCCGCCGAGTTGGCCGCCGACCTGGCGCTGATGCCTTGTGATATCAGCAAGGCCGAGCGCGGTTACCGCCTGTTCGATGCCGGCAGCTACAGCCTGAGCCTGCCGGCGCCGAGCCTGAGCGCGGAAACCAGCCTGGATGACAGTGTTGCGGCATTGGCCTGGCACCTGCTGGGCAGCAGCCAGCGTCTGGCCGAGCAGTACCGCTTCAATGGCCACTGGCGTTTGCTGGTCGACTGGCTGGAACAGCTGATCGGCCTGCGTGCGCTGCTCAGCAGTCTTGGTCAGGCCGCGCCGCGTGCCAGCAGCCATGCCTTGCGTGAATTGCTGGATGCCTTGCTGCTGGAATGGCGTCCGCGCGTTCTGGCAGGGCAGGACGATGACAGCCTGCGCAAGAACGCCCCGGCGTTATTCGCCGCCGAACTGCAGGGCAATCGCTGGGGGTTGTTCTCGCTGAACCTGTCGCGCTGGCTATTGGCCCGCAGCTGGACTGCGGAGCGCAACAACCGGGGTAATCGCCAGGGCGCTGCGCCGCTGGGCAACTGGCTGCCAACGCTGATTGCCGAAGAAGGCGCGGCCCTGCAACTGCGTCGTTATCAGCAGCAGCCGGAAGATTTGGCCGAACAGCTGCCGCGCATCGAGCGCCTGTTGGTCTGGCTGCATCTGGCCCGCGAGGTGCTGGACGTGGCGGAAGTCGACCGTCTGTACGGTGAACTGAACAAGCTGGCGGAGCTGGCCAATCAGCCCATCGACCCGGAAGTGCTGGCTGCGCGCAAGGCGCAGCTGCTGACCATCGGTTCGTTAAAGGCCTGGCGTCAGCTGGTCAAGTAAGACCGGTAGGGCTCTGTGGGAGGCGCTGGGCGGCATTCCGCTTTAGCGGCGAGCTTGTTGTTCTTGTCGCGGCTGAAGCCCCTCCCACATATCTGTTTTCACTCAACTGCCATCCCGAAAACGCGTCCATACGGCATCGCGGGTCGCGCTGTGCTTTTCTGGCAGGGTTTCCAGTGGGTGCAGGCGGCGTTTGGTGTCGCGGTCCGGGTAGAGGTCTGGCTGGTTGCGCAGGGCTTCGTCGAGAAACTCGCGGGAATCGGCGTTGCCGCTGGGGTACAGGGTTTCCGCAGTGATCAGCGCGGCAACCTTGGGCTGCATCAGGTAGTCGATAAAGCGGTGTGCCAGGTCGACGCGCTTGGCGCTGCTGGGGATCACCAGGTTGTCGATAAACAGGATCGAGCCTTCATCCGGCACTAAAAAGCGCACGGGTTGACCCGCATCGGCGGCGGCCAGTGCATCGCCGACCCAGGCCATGGCCACGCACAGCTTGCCCTGGTTGAGGTCGTCGATATAACGCTCGCTGTCGACGTAGCGCAGGTTCGGCCGCAGGTCATTCAGCACCTGGCTGGAGCGCTCGATGCGGCTCGGTGCGCTGCGCGCCAGACTCCGACCCTGGTAGTTGAGCAGTAGGGTCAGGGTCTCGTCAGGAGCGTCCAGCACGCTGATGCCGCAAGTGGCCAGGCGCGAACTCTGCTCGGCATCGAACAGCAGGCTCCAGCTATTGGGCAGCGGCCCGCCAAAGGCGGCTTCGGCCTGTGGTGTGTTGATCGCCAGGCCGACTGCACCCCACAGGTAGGGCAAGGCATGGCGGTTGGCCGGGTCGAGGGCGACCAGGGTGCTGAGCAGCTGCTTGTCGAGGTGCTTGCGGTTGGGTAGCAGGTTGAAATCCAGCGGCTGCAGGGTGCCGCTTTTGATCATCGCCGGCAGGGCGTCATGCGACGGCACGGCGACATCGATGGCTTCGCCGCTGGCCAGCACGGCTTCGAGTTCTTCGGCGGTGCTGTAGGTCTGGTAGTCGACGCGGATGCCGGTTTCCGTCTCGAAATCCTTGAGCACCTGCGGGGCGATGTAATCGTTCCAGTTGTAGACGCGAATCACCTCTTCGGCGCTGGCCAGCAGCGGCGTCAGGGCAAGCAGCAGTGAGGCAAACAGGCGAGGCATGGAGATCTCCTGAATAGGTTGATGTCGCGTCAGCAGGAATTCGCGGCGCAGGTTGCCCGTCATCGCGCCGAGGCGTGAATAAAAGGGCAGGTGCTACGCAGCGTGTGGAATAGAAAACGCCGGCTCAAAGGCCGGCGTTTGGGTGTTGCATCAAACCGTGTGCAAGTACCAGTTGTATTCGAGGTCGGAGATCGAGTTTTCAAACTCGGCCAACTCGCTTTCCTTACAGGCGACGAAGATATCGATGTATTTCGGGTCGATATAACGCGCCAGCACTTCACTGTCGTCCAGCTCGCGCAGGGCATCGCGCAGGTTGTTCGGCAGGCTTTGTTCGTTCTGCTCGTAGGAGTTGCCTTCCACCGGTGCGCTTGGCTCGATCTTGTTGGTCAGGCCGTGGTGCACGCCCGCCAGCACGGCCGACATCAGCAGATAGGGGTTGGCATCGGCACCGGCAACGCGGTGTTCGATGCGCACGGCATCGGCCGTGTCGTTCGGTACGCGCAGCGCGACGGTGCGGTTGTCGATGCCCCAGCACGGCGAGTTCGGCACGTAGTACTGCGCGCCGAAACGACGGTAGGAGTTGACGTTCGGGCAGAGAAAGGCCATCGAGGCCGGCATGGTTTCCAGCACACCGCCGATGGCATGACGCAGGGCGTCATTCTGTACCGGGTCATCGCAGGCGAAGATGTTGTTGCCCTGCTTGTCGAGAATCGAGATGTGTACGTGCAAGCCGTTACCCGCCTGGTTGGGGTAGGGCTTGGCCATGAAGGTGGTGTCCATCTCATGGTCGTAGGCGATGTTCTTGATCAGGCGCTTGAGCAGCAGCGCGTGGTCGCAGGCCTTGATCGGGTCGGCGACGTGGTGCAGGTTGACCTCGAACTGCGCCGGGGCGCTTTCCTTGACGATGGCGTCGGCAGGGATGCCCTGCTCCTTGGCGCCTTCGAGGATGTCCTGCAGGCACTCGGCATATTCGTCGAGGTCGTCGATCAGGTACACCTGGGTCGACTGTGGGCGCTTGCCCGACAGTGGCGACAGCGGCGGCTGTGGACGGCCGTTCACGTTGGCCTGGTCGATCAGGTAGAACTCGATTTCAAAGGCTGCGCAAATGGTAAGGCCCAGTTCGTCGAACTTCGCAACCACCTGGCGCAACACTTCCCGTGGGTCGGCAAAGAACGGCTCGCCTTCCATTTCATGCATGGTCATCAACAGTTGCGCGGTTGGGCGCTTCTGCCAGGGCTCATTGCTCAGGGTGTTGGGGATGGGAAAGCAGACACGGTCGGCGTCGCCGATATCCAGACCCAGGCCGGTGCTTTCCACCGTCGAGCCGTTGATATCCAGGGCGAACAGAGAAGCCGGGAGATTAATGCCGCGTTCGTAAACCTTATGCAGGCTCGCACGCTCGATACGCTTGCCGCGCACCACACCATTCATATCTGCGATCAGAAGGTCGACGAACAGGACCTCAGGATGTTTCTTAAGGAACGCGTTCGCTTCGTTAAGCTGAACGGCACGCGGGGGTACCGACATGATGCAACACCTTTTTTGTTAAAAATATCAATCATGCAACTGCACGGGTGTGAGTCAATCTTAAACACCAGATGCTGTCAAGAGAGGCGCATTTTGCCCCAAAAAGGGGCTCGATGGCCAGTTTTAGGGCATTACAGGGCAATGCAGCCCTGCTGGAGGCCTTGTCTACCGGGGTGCTCAGTCGGGTGTGTTCAATTTTTTACATGACTATTGTGAAAAAAAATGAACAAGGCTAAGCTCGGTCGAAACCCATAACAGCAATAAAACGGGTGTCTCATGTCGCGCCAGCCGATTATCGGCGTTAGTGCCTGCACCAAGCAGATCGGGCACAACATCTACCACACCGCAGGCGATAAATACTTGCAGGCCATCGTTCAGGTGGTTGGCGGTATGCCAGTGATCATTCCCGCACTGGGCGAGCAGCTTGATCAGGCTTACCTGCTGCAGCACCTCGATGGCCTGGTGTTTACCGGCTCGCCATCCAACGTTGAACCACACCACTATGCTGGCGATGCCAGCGAACCCGGCACCGCCCATGACCCGGCGCGTGACAGTACAACCCTTCCCTTGATTAAAGCAGCAATTGCCGCCGGTATCCCGGTGCTCGGCATTTGCCGTGGCTTTCAGGAGATGAACGTAGCTTTTGGCGGCACTCTGCATCAGAAGGTGCAGGAGGTCGAAGGCTATATGGATCACCGCGAGCCTGAAGGGCTGCCGGCGGATCAGCAATATGGCCTGCGTCACGCGCTGCATGTGCAGCCGGGCGGGCTGCTCGCCGGCATCGGCTTGCCGGACGAGTTTCTTATCAATTCCATTCATGGCCAGGGCGTTCAGCGTCTGGCGCCGGGCCTTCGCGTAGAAGCACTGGCGCCTGACGGGTTGATCGAAGCCTTCTCCGTCGAAGGTGCCAAAAGCTTCGCATTGGGGGTGCAATGGCACCCTGAATGGCAGGTACGATCCAACCCGAATTATCTCGCCATCTTCCAGGCCTTTGGTGAGGCTTGCAGGAAGACGGCGGGGCAACGCTGAGCCGACTATATATAGGTCGGCTCTAACCAACCCTGAGGTCTCTATGAGCACCAAATTAGACCAGCTTTCGAGCTGGCTGAAAGAACGCAAAATCACCGAAGTTGAATGCCTGATCAGCGATCTTACCGGCATTGCCCGTGGCAAGATTTCGCCGACCAACAAGTTCCTCGACGAGAAAGGCATGCGCCTCCCCGAGAGTGTGCTGCTGCAGACCGTAACCGGCGACTACGTCGAGGACGACATCTATTACGACCTGCTCGACGAGGCGGACATCGACATGTTCTGCCGCCCGGACGAGAACGCCGTGTTCCTCGTGCCTTGGGCCATTGAGCCGACTGCGATGGTGATCCACGACACCTTCGACAAGCAGGGCAACCCGATCGAGCTGTCGCCACGCAACATTCTCAAGAATGTGCTCAAGCTCTACGCTGACAAGGGCTGGAAGCCAATCGTCGCGCCGGAAATGGAGTTCTACCTGACCAAACGCAACAGTGACCCGGACTTCCCGCTGGTCGCGCCGATGGGCCGTTCCGGGCGTCCGGAAGTGGGCCGTCAGTCGTTCTCCATCGATGCCGCCAACGAATTCGATCCGCTGTTTGAAGACGTGTATGACTGGTGCGAAATCCAGGGCCTGGACCTCGACACGCTGATCCACGAAGACGGCCCGGCGCAGATGGAGATCAACTTCCGCCATGGCGAAGCCCTGCACCTGGCCGACCAGATCACCGTGTTCAAGCGCACCATGCGTGAAGCGGCGCTCAAGCACGACGTGGCCGCCACCTTTATGGCCAAGCCGATCACCGATCAGCCGGGCAGCGCCATGCACATTCACCAGAGCGTGGTGGACATCAAGACCGGGCAGAATCTGTTCTCCAATGCCGACGGCAGCATGAGCGAACTGTTTATGCAGCACATCGGCGGCCTGCAGAAGTACATCCCCGAGCTGTTGCCGCTGTTCGCGCCGAACGTCAACTCGTTCCGCCGCTTCCTGCCGGATACCTCGGCGCCGGTGAACGTCGAGTGGGGCGAAGAGAACCGCACCGTGGGCCTGCGCGTACCGGAAGCCACGCCGCAGAACCGCCGCGTGGAAAACCGCCTGGCCGGTGCCGACGCCAACCCTTACCTGGTACTCGCCGCCTCCCTGCTGTGCGGTTATATGGGCATGGTCGATGGCCTGCAGCCAAGCGTCCCGGTCAAGGGCCGTGGTTACGAGCGCCGCAACCTGCGCTTGCCGATCACCATCGAGCACGCACTGGAGCGCATGGAAGCCTGTAAGGAAGCGGAGAAGTACCTGGGCGACAAGTTTATGCGCGGCTATGTCGCCGTAAAACGCGCCGAGCACGAGAACTACAAGCGGGTCATCAGCTCCTGGGAGCGTGAGTTCCTGCTGCTGTCGGTGTAACCCTCAGGCGGCTGGCGCGGGTGATCCCTGCGCCAGCCACTGCCAAGAATTTTCCGGGGCTGCGGCAACGCGCAGCCTGTGTAATCAAGGTGTTGTTATGAACAGTCAAGTGACCAACCCGAAAACCCGCGAGTGGCAGGCCATGAGCCGTGATCACCACCTCGCGCCGTTCAGCGATTTCAAACAGCTGGCGGAAAATGGGCCGCGCATCATCACCAAGGCCGACGGCGTGTACCTGTGGGACAGCGAGGGCAACAAGATCCTCGATGCCATGGCCGGGCTCTGGTGTGTGGCAATCGGCTATGGTCGCAAGGAACTGGCAGACGCCGCCGCGAAACAGATGCAAGAGCTGCCCTACTACAACATGTTCTTCCAGACCGCCACGCCGCCCGCGCTGGAGCTGGCCAAGGCGATTTCCGAGCTGGCCCCGACTGGGATGAACCATGTGTTTTTCACCGGTTCGGGCTCGGAAGGCAACGACACCATGCTGCGGATGGTGCGCCATTACTGGGCGATCAAGGGCCAGCCCAACAAGAAGGTGATTATCAGCCGGGTTAACGGCTACCACGGCTCCACCGTGGCTGGCGCTAGCCTGGGCGGCATGAAGTACATGCACGAGCAGGGCGACCTGCCGATTCCCGGCATCGTGCATATCCCGCAGCCGTACTGGTTCGGTGAGGGCGGCGATATGAGCCCCGAAGCGTTCGGTATCTGGGCCGCCGACCAGCTGGAGCAGAAGATCCTCGAAGTCGGCGAAGACAATGTCGCCGCCTTTATTGCCGAGCCGATCCAGGGCGCGGGCGGGGTGATCATCCCGCCGGACAGTTACTGGCCGCGCATCCGCGAAATCCTCGCCAAGTACGACATTCTGTTTATTGCCGATGAAGTGATCTGCGGTTTCGGCCGTACCGGCGAATGGTTCGGCAGCGATTACTTCGGCAACACCCCGCACATGATGACCATCGCCAAGGGCCTGACCAGCGGCTACATCCCGATGGGCGGGCTGATCGTGCGCGACGATATCGTCGAGGTGCTCAATCAGGGCGGCGACTTCAACCACGGCTTTACCTATTCCGGGCACCCGGTGGCCGCTGCGGTGGCCCTGGAAAACCTGCGCATCCTGCGTGAAGAAAAGATTGTTGAGCGGGTCAAGGCAGAAACGGCACCGTATTTGCAAAAGCGTCTACGTGAGCTGGCCGATCACCCGCTGGTCGGTGAGGTGCGCGGCGTTGGCATGTTGGGCGCCATTGAACTGGTGCAGGACAAGGCCAGCCGCACGCGTTTCGCCGCCGATGTCAGTGTGGGCATGGTCTGTCGCAAGCACTGCTTTACTAACGGTCTGATCATGCGCGCCGTGGGCGACACCATGATCATTTCGCCGCCGCTGGTAATCAGCTTTGCTGAGATCGACGAACTGCTGGAAAAGGCCCGTAAATGCCTCGACCTGACCGCTGCAGAGGTGCTGGTTTAAGGTTTAATAATCTTTGGTTTCAGATGCTTACGTCTGAAAGTTGTCAACCGAGGGTGACCTTGCCAGACTGCGCCAGTGCGTAGGTCAGGCTCGCCGGAAGGTGCTGCAGATGGCTGCGCATCTTCCGGAAACGACTACAACAACAGGAGCTGTACGCATGAACACATTCGGCAAAACCCTTCTCGCGTTGTCCCTTGCTGGGGCTGTGGTGAGTGCCGCGCACGCGGATAACAAGGTCCTGCACGTTTACAACTGGTCCGACTACATCGCAGAAGACACCCTCGACAACTTCCAGAAGGAAACCGGCATCAAGGTCGTCTACGACGTCTTTGACAGCAACGAAACCCTGGAAGCCAAGCTGCTGGCTGGCAGCTCCGGTTATGACATCGTCGTGCCGTCCAACCCGTTCCTGGCCAAGCAGATCAAGGCCGGTGTGTTCCAGAAGCTGGACAAATCCAAGCTGCCAAACTGGGAAAACCTCGACAAGGGCCTGCTCAAGGCGCTCGACCCAAGCGACCCAGGCAACCTGTATTCGATCCCCTACATGTGGGGCACCATCGGCATTGGTTACAACGTCGACAAGGTCAAGGCGGCACTGGGCGAAGACGCTCCGGTCAATTCCTGGGACCTGGTGTTCAAGCCGGAAAACATCGCCAAGCTGAAAGACTGCGGTGTGTCCTTCCTTGATTCGCCGACCGAAATTATCCCGGCAGCGCTCAACTACCTGGGCTTCAAGCCGGACAGCACCGATGCCGGCGAGCTGAAGAAAGCCGAAGAGCTGTTCCTCTCGATCCGTTCCTCGACCTCCTACTTCCACAGCTCCAAGTACATCGGCGACCTGGCCAACGGCAACATCTGCGTGGCCATCGGCTACTCGGGCGACCTCTACCAGTCCAAGTCCCGTGCTGAAGAAGCCAAGAACGGCGTGAACATCTCCTACAGCATCCCGAAAGAAGGTGCTGGCAGCTTCTTCGACATGATGGCCATCCCGGCTGATGCGAAAAACGTCGAAGCCGCTCACGTGTTCCTCAACTACCTGATGAAGCCAGACGTCATGGCCAACATCACCAACTTCGTGCAGTTCCCTAACGGCAACGCCGCGGCCACCCCGCTGGTTGACGAAGCACTGCGTAACGATCCGGGCATCTACCCGGACGCGGCCACCATGGCCAAGATCTACACCTTCCCGGATCTGCCAGCGAACGCGCAGCGCGCGATGAACCGCAGCTGGACCAAGATCAAATCGGGTAAATAATGCCATAGCCCTAATGGTGTGCGGCGGGTTGCTCCGCCGCATTCACCCACAACAATAAGGAAGCTCCTATGCGTCGTACTCCACTTCTGGCCGGCCTGCTGGCCGCCGCCGTCAGCATCAGCGCCGTGCAAGCCGCTGAGCCTGTGGTCAATGTCTACAACTGGTCTGACTATATCGGCGAAACCACCCTGGCCGATTTCCAGAAGGCTACTGGCATCAAAGCCATGTACGACGTGTTCGACTCCAACGAAACCCTGGAAGGCAAACTGCTGGCGGGCCGTTCCGGCTACGACATCGTGGTGCCGTCCAACCATTTCCTCGGCAAGCAGATCAAGGCGGGCGCGTTCCAGAAGCTCGACCGCAGCCTGCTGCCGAACTGGGAAAACCTTGACCCGGCTTTGCTCAAGCAGCTGGATGTCAACGATCCCGGTAACCTGTATTCGGTGCCGTACCTGTGGGGCACCAACGGCATTGGCTACAACGTGGCCAAGGTCAAGGAAGTGCTCGGGATCGACGAAATCGACTCCTGGGCCACGCTCTTCGAGCCAGAGAACCTGAAGAAGCTCAACGCCTGCGGCGTGGCCTTTATGGACTCGCCCGATGAGATGTTTCCTGCCGTACTCAACTACCTGGGCCTCGACCCGCGCAGCACTGATCCAGAAGACTACAAGAAGGCCGAGGCCAAGCTGATGGCCGTGCGTCCTTACGTCACCTACTTCCACTCTTCGAAGTACATCGGCGACCTGGCCAACGGCGACATCTGTGTGGCGTTCGGCTACTCCGGCGACGTATTCCAGGCGGCCGCTCGCGCCGAGGAAGCGGGCAAGGGCATCGAAATTGCCTACAGCATCCCCGAGGAAGGCGCCAACCTGTGGTTTGACCTGATGGCCATTCCGGCCGATGCGAAGAACGTCAAGGAGGCGCACGCCTTTATCAACTACCTGCTCGACCCGGCGGTGATTGCCAAGGTCAGCGACTATGTCGGTTACGCCAACCCTAACCTCAAGGCGGGTGAGTTGATGGACCAGGAGGTGCGTAACGACCCTTCGGTTTATCCAGAGCAGGCCGTGTTGGACAAACTCTACATCTCTGCTGAGCTGCCACCGACGATCCAGCGTGCGATGACGCGCGCCTGGTCGAAGATCAAGTCGGGCCGCTAAGCGGAAACTGCAACACAGCGTACGGCAGGCCTGGCCTGACCGTACGGCCCGCTGCGCCACGCGCGGCAGATTATATTCGGGTCCACGACCCATTCTTTGCGGGAGTTTTGGTAATGGCAGTTGCTTCCAGTGCCTATAAAAAGGTTCTCGAGGGTGATCAGCAACCGAAAGAGGTGCTGGTCAAGATCGAGCGCGTGACCAAGAAATTCGACGAAACGATTGCTGTCGAAGACGTTTCGCTGACCATCAACAAGGGTGAAATCTTCGCCCTGCTCGGCGGCTCCGGCTCGGGTAAATCGACCCTGCTGCGCATGCTCGCCGGCTTCGAGCGTCCGACCGAAGGGCGTATCCTGCTCGACGGTGAAGACATCACCGACCTGCCGCCCTACGAGCGGCCGATCAACATGATGTTCCAGTCCTACGCGCTGTTCCCGCACATGAGCGTGGCTGACAACATCGCCTTCGGCCTCAAGCAAGACAAACTGCCGAAAGCCGAAATCGACGCCCGCGTCGAAGAAATGCTCAAGCTGGTGCACATGACCCAGTACGCCAAGCGCAAGCCGCATCAGCTCTCCGGTGGTCAGCGTCAGCGCGTGGCCCTGGCTCGCTCGCTGGCCAAACGGCCGAAACTGCTGCTGCTCGACGAACCCATGGGTGCTCTGGACAAGAAGCTGCGTTCGCAGATGCAGCTTGAGCTTGTCGAGATCATCGAACGCGTCGGCGTGACCTGCGTGATGGTGACCCACGACCAGGAAGAGGCCATGACCATGGCCCAGCGCATCGCCATCATGCACCTGGGCTGGATCGCCCAGATCGGCAGCCCAGTGGACATCTACGAAACCCCAACCAGCCGCCTGGTCTGCGAATTTATCGGCAACGTCAACCTGTTCGAAGGTCAGGTGGTCGAGGACATGGAAGGCCATGCGCTGATCGCCAGCCCGGACCTGGAACGCAATATTTTCGTCGGCCACGGCGTCAGCACCTCGGTGCAGGACAAGAGCATCACCTACGCCATTCGCCCGGAAAAACTGCTGGTCACCACCGAGCAGCCAACCTGCGAGCACAACTGGTCGCGCGGCACCGTACACGACATCGCCTACCTCGGCGGCCACTCGGTATTCCACGTGCTGCTGCCAAGCGGCAAGGTGGTGCAATCCTTCGTTGCCAACGCCGAACGGCGTGGCGCTCGGCCTACCTGGGACGATGAAGTGTTCGTCTGGTGGGAGGACGATAGCGGGGTGGCATTGCGCTCATGAACATTATCCGAAGCATCAGCCGCCGCATGCCCACGGGCCGGCACCTGGTTATCGGGGTGCCGTTCCTCTGGTTGTTCCTGTTCTTTATGTTGCCGTTCTTCATCGTTCTGAAGATCAGCTTCGCCGAAGCCGATGTGGCCATCCCGCCGTACACCGACGTGTACACCTGGGTGGAAAACAAATTCACCCTGGTGCTCAACCTGGGTAACTACATCTTCCTCAGTGAGGATGCGCTGTACCTGGCGGCCTATATGGGCTCGCTGAAGATGGCCACGATCAGCACGCTGCTCTGCCTGGTTATCGGCTTCCCGATGGCCTACGCCATCGCCCGTGCCGACAAGGACAAGCAGATGGTCCTGTTGCTGCTGATCATGATGCCGACCTGGACGGCGATCCTGATCCGCGTGTATGCCTGGATGGGCATCCTCAGCAACAACGGCCTGCTCAATGGCTTTCTGATGTGGCTGGGGCTGATCAACGAGCCGCTGCAGATCCTCAACACCAACCTGGCGGTGTACATCGGTATCGTCTATTCGTACCTGCCCTTTATGATCCTGCCGCTGTTCGCCAACCTGGTTAAACACGACCAGAGCCTGCTGGAAGCGGCCGCGGACCTGGGTTCGAGCACCTACAACAGCTTCTGGAAAATCACCGTGCCGCTGGCCAAGAACGGCATCATCGCCGGCTGCATGCTGGTGTTTATCCCGGTGGTGGGTGAGTTCGTGATTCCTGAACTGCTCGGCGGCCCGGAGACCCTGATGATCGGCAAGGTGCTGTGGCAGGAGTTCTTCAACAACCGCGATTGGCCGGTTGCCTCCGCTCTGGCTGTGGTGATGCTGGCGATCCTGATCGTTCCCATCATTCTCTTCAATCGTAACCAGGCTAAAGAAATGGAGGGTCGGCCATGAAGCAGTTCCCTGGCATAGCCTCCATCATTCTCTTCAATCGGCTTTCCACCCAGAACCGGGCCAAAGAAATGGAGGGTCGACCATGAAGCGTTTCAGTTTCTCCAACTTTATGCTGTGGGCCGGCCTGACCTTTATCTACCTGCCGATGCTGATTCTGGTCATCTACTCGTTCAACGCCTCGCGGCTGGTAACGGTGTGGGGCGGCTGGTCGGTGAAGTGGTACGTCGGCCTGCTCGACAACACCCAGCTGATGAACTCGGTGATGCGCTCGCTGGAAATCGCCTGCTACACCGCGATTGCCGCCGTAGCGCTGGGCACCATGGCCGCCTTTGTGCTGACCCGCGTTACCCGCTTCAAGGGGCGCACGCTGTTCGGTGGCCTGGTCACCGCGCCGCTGGTAATGCCCGAGGTGATCACCGGTCTGTCGCTGTTGCTGCTATTCGTGGCCATGGCCCAGCTGATCGGCTGGCCTGCCGAGCGGGGCGTGCTGACCATCTGGATCGCCCACACCACTTTCTGTTCTGCCTATGTGGCCGTGGTGGTGTCGTCGCGGCTGCGTGAGCTGGACCTGTCCATCGAAGAAGCGGCCATGGACCTGGGCGCCAAGCCGTGGAAGGTGTTCTTCCTGATCACCATTCCGATGATTGCGCCTTCGCTGGCGGCCGGCGGCATGATGTCCTTCGCCCTGTCGCTGGACGACCTGGTACTCGCCAGCTTCGTTTCCGGGCCGGGTTCGACTACTCTGCCGATGGAAGTCTTCTCTGCCGTGCGTCTGGGCGTGAAGCCGGAAATCAACGCGGTGGCCAGCCTGATCCTGTTGGCGGTGTCCTTCGCCACCTTCCTGGTGTGGTTCTTCGCCCACCGCGCCGAAGAGAAGCGCAAGAAAGCCCTGCAGCAGGCCATGGATGAAACCACCGGTGCCGCGCTGATGAACGGCCCGGACAGCCGTCGTGACCCATCCCAGGTGCATGCCTGATCGCACCCCGGAGTAACCCACAAGGGCCGCATTAGCGGCCCTTGTGCATTTTGCGGCAGTACTGGCCAGTCATCCGCCCTGCGGTTGCGTCGGTTGCCGATCTTGGTTACAACCTGCGCTATACCTCGCCCGGATTGCTCGCCATGCCTAACTCGATGATTACCGATAGCGCGGTGTACAAGACCCTGCTGGAGTCGACCAAGGCCATTCCCTGGAAGATCGACTGGGCCAGCATGACCTTTGCCTATATCGGCCCGCAGATCGAAACCCTGCTCGGTTGGCCGCAGGCCAGCTGGGTCAGCGCCAACGACTGGGCCGAGCGCATGCACCCCGAAGACCGCGACAGCGTGGTGGCTTTCTGCGTGTCGCAGTCCCAAGCCGGCACCGACCATGAAGCCGACTACCGCGCCCTGACCCGCGATGGCGACTACGTGTGGATTCGCGATGTGGTGCACGTACTGCGCAATGAGGCCGGCGAAGTCGAGTCGCTGATCGGCTTTATGTTTGATATCAGCCAGCGCAAGCAGACCGAGCAGCAGCTGCTGCAATTGCAGCAACAGCTCGAAGAGCTGTCCTACCTCGACGGCCTCACCGGCGTGGCCAACCGGCGCATGTTCGACAGCCGCCTGCAGGTGGAGTGGAGCAACGCCCAGCGCACCGGTCAGCCGCTGTCACTGATCCTGCTGGATATCGACTATTTCAAGGAATACAACGACCACTACGGCCATATCCAGGGCGACGATTGCCTGAAAAGCGTCGGCCAGGCTTTGAGCGGCGCAGCCGTGCGTCCGCGTGACCTGATGGCCCGCTATGGCGGTGAGGAATTTGTTCTGCTGCTGCCGGAAACCGATGCCCAGGCCGCCGCCCAGGTCGCCGAGCGCTGCCGCCAGCTGATTCGCGAGCAGAACATCCAGCACGCCCACTCTCAGGTCAGCCCCCTGCTGACCTTAAGCCTCGGCGTCGGCACCCTGACCCCCGGCCCGCTCGATCAGCCCCAGGCCTTTCTCGAAACCGTGGACCGCCTGCTCTACAAAGCCAAACACCAGGGCCGCAACTGCGCGGTGCTGGCCGCAGCGCCATAAGCCAGAGCGTAGGGTGGATGACGCTTTACCCATCCACCAGCCGCACAATCGTGGTGGATGAAAACAGCGTCATCCACCCTACAGTGCTCCGACATTTCAGGATTACATGACGCTAAGCGCTCTAGCGCTTGATCCGTAGCGCCAGCAGGAAGATCAGCGTGGCGCTGATCACCACGAGATCCATGATGATCGCTGCAGCGGCCTTGCCGAGAAACGCCTGGCCATAAATCAGCACCAGGGTGACGAAAATCGCCTTGCTCGTTGCCGCGATGGTGGCGCAGAAGGCACGGTGTTTTTCGTTCAGCGCGCCATAAATCAGGATCACGCCCATCAGGCCAACCAGCGCTGACCAGCTGCGAATCACGATGGATTCCAGCTGGCCGGTAAACGACACGCCAAACATCGATTCAAGCGCCGCTTGCGGTGCGAACAGGCCGTAGAACATGCTGGCGGTGAGCACGCCGGACACCAGCATCAGCCATTTGAAGTTGCCTAGTACAAAGTTCATACGTTCCCTCGTGTGTTGTGGTTGGGTGTGCGTGGCGTTCAGCGTAGGTGGTTCAGTGAGCCGGAGGCTGCTGTTTAAACATAGCGATATAGCCGTTCAGTGTTGCAGTCGTACTCGCGGGTATCTCCTGCGCTCAACCCAAAACAGCGGCCACTTTGGCCCGTGCCGCGTGCAGCTTCTTGTAGCTCTCAATCAAGCGCAGATGGCGGTCGAGTCCTTCGAGCTGCATATTGGTCGGCGTCAGGCCGAAGAAACGCACGCTGCCGTCCAGTGAGCCGAGCACCGCGTCCATGCGCTCATTGCCAAACATGCGGCGGAAGTTCGGTTCGAAGTCGCTCATCTCCAGCTCATCGTCCAGCTGCACTTCCAGCGCCGCGTTCAACGCCTGATAGAACAGGCCGCGCTCGACGGTGTTGTCGTTGTACTGCAGGAACATTTCAACAAGTTCTTTGGCGTCGTCGTACTTCTTCAGGGCGAGGTGAATCAGCAGCTTCAGCTCGAGAATGGTCAGCTGGCCCCACACCGTGTTGTCGTCGAATTCGACGCCGATCAGCGTGGTGATATCGGTGTAATCGTCGACATCGCTGTTTTCCAGATTGCGCAGCAGGGATTTCAGGCCGCGATCATTCAAGCTGTGCAGGTTGAGGATGTCGGCGCGGAACAGCAGCGCCTTGTTGGTGTTATCCCAGATCAGGTCCTCAACCGGATAAATCTCCGAATAGCCCGGCACCAGGATGCGGCAGGCCGTGGCGCCCAGGTGTTCGTAAACCGCCATATAGGCTTCTTTACCCAGCTCTTCGAGGATGCCGAACAGCGTTGCGGCCTCCTGCTCGTTCGAGTCTGCGCCCTGGCCGGAGAAGTCCCACTCGACGAATTCGTAATCGGCCTTGGCACTGAAGAAGCGCCACGACACCACTCCGCTGGAGTCGATAAAGTGCTCGACGAAGTTGTTCGGCTCCATCAGCGCCTGGCTTTCAAAGGTCGGCGGCGGCAGGTCATTCAGGCCCTCGAAACTGCGGCCTTGCAGCAGTTCGGTGAGGCTGCGCTCCAGCGCCACTTCGAAGCTTGGGTGCGCGCCGAACGAAGCGAACACGCCGCCGGTGCGCGGGTTCATCAGGGTGACGCACATCACCGGGAATTCACCGCCGAGCGAAGCGTCTTTCACCAGCACCGGAAAGCCCTGGGCTTCCAGGCCCTGAATACCGGCGAGAATGGCCGGGTACTTGGCCAACACCTCCTGCGGCACATCCGGCAGGCACAGCTCGCCTTCGAGGATTTCGCGTTTGACCGCGCGCTCGAAGATTTCCGACAGGCACTGCACCTGCGCTTCGGCCAGGGTGTTGCCGGCGCTCATGCCGTTGCTCAGGAACAGGTTCTCGATCAGGTTGGAAGGGAAGTACACCACCTCGCCATCGGACTGACGCACAAACGGTAGCGAGCAGATGCCGCGCAGGGTGTTGCCGGAGTTGGTGTCGTACAGGTGCGAGCCGCGCAGCTCGTCGTCCGGGTTGTAAATCGCCAGGCAGTAGTCGTCGAGAATCTCCGCCGGCAGCGCATCCTTGGGCCCCGGTTTGAACCAGCGCTCGTCCGGGTAATGCACGAACGCAGCACCCGCGATCTCCTCACCCCAGAACTGATCGTTGTAGAAGAAGTTGCAGTTCAGCCGCTCGATAAACTCGCCCAGCGCCGAGGCCAGTGCGCCTTCCTTGGTTGCGCCCTTGCCGTTGGTAAAACACATCGGCGAATGCGCATCGCGGATATGCAGCGACCACACGTTGGGCACGATATTGCGCCACGAGGCGATCTCAATCTTCATGCCGAGCTTGGCCATGATTCCCGACATATTGGCGATGGTTTCTTCCAGTGGCAGGTCCTTGCCGAGGATGCGCGTACCTTCGCCCGCCGTCAGCGCGGGGATTAGCAGCGCCTGGGCATCGGCATCGAGGTTTTCCACCTCCTCGATCACGAACTCCGGCCCGGCCTGCACCACCTTCTTCACCGTGCAACGGTCGATGGAGCGCAGAATCCCCAGGCGATCCTTCTCGGAGATATCCGCCGGCAACTCGACCTGAATCTTGAAGATCTGCTGGTAGCGGTTTTCCGGGTCAACGATGTTGTTCTGCGACAGGCGGATGTTGTCGGTGGGGATATTGCGCGTGTCGCAATACAGTTTCACAAAGTACGCTGCGCACAGCGCCGAGGAAGCCAGAAAGTAATCGAACGGCCCCGGCGCCGAGCCATCGCCCTTGTAGCGGATGGGCTGGTCAGCCACCACCGTGAAGTCATCGAACTTGGCTTCAAGTCGGAGGTTGTCGAGAAACTTGACCTTGATTTCCATGCGGGATTACCAGAATACGGGCTAAACGAATGGCGGCCATTATCCGGGTTTTCAGCGGGAAGTCTTGCGCGGCGCGGGTTAGGACTGACGAGCGAGCAGTTCGTCTTGCGGCCGTTTCGGAAACACTGCCATTGAAATGCCGGCCTCAGCCTATGCGCCCAGCAGTGGCAAGTGTTTCAGACTCTGATACTGCAGTGCCAGCAGCAGGCAATGCCTGAGCGGCACTTGCTCAATATCGCTATCCAGAGGGATCACTACAGCTCTGTTGCCCTCATAGACGAACGCATCGCGGTAGATTTCCCTGAAGGTGGCCACCAGGCGCGTCTGGCAATGGAAGAACACCTTGATTGCATCCGGCTGTTTGGCTTTCCAGTCGATGCGAATCGGCGAGCCGCCCTTGACCGAATAACTGGCCTCGGCCCACTTCAGCGTCTCCTCGACGTCGCCCAGCTTGTACTCAGCGGCAATGGCCAGAATCAGCGCGCGTACCCGCTCAAGCTGCTGCTTAGCTGCTATCGGATAACTATCAAATCTGGCCTGAATCTCTGGGTTCATAGGTCGTCGTATGGCGTGCCAATAAGCGGTAGAGGCTGAATTTCCTGGGTGCTTGGCGGCTGTGATCAGCGCAGTGCTACAGCGTGGGCAGCGTTGCAGTGGGAATGTCGTCGGTATCGGTGATGATTTGGCGCTGCGGTATGTAATCAAGCAGCAGGTCTGTTTCCTTTTTGACCACCGAGTAGCACTCGCAAGTCAGCGCTTCCAGCTTTGGCCGATCAAGTACTTTGATCAAGCCGCGTGAATATGAAATCACGCCGAGTTGCTGCAACTTTAGCGCAGCCTGGGTGACGCCCTCGCGGCGAACGCCGAGCATATTGCCGATAAATTCCTGGGTCATGGTCAAGTGATTGTGTGACAGGCGATCCATGGAGAGCAGCAACCAGCGGCAGAGCTGCTGGTCGATCGAGTGATGCCGGTTGCAGACCGCCGTCTGCGAGACCTGCGTAATCAGCGCCTGGGTATAACGCAGCATCAGCATCAACAACTGGCCATGCCGGTTGAACTCCTCTTTCACCCGCTGTCTGGGGAGCCGATAGGCGTAGCCGGCGCTCTGCACCAGCGAACGGCTCGGCGTGCTTTCCCCGCCCATCAGCAGGCTGATGCCGAGCAACCCCTCATTACCCACCACCAGGATGGCGGTCGACGCCCCGTTCTCCATCACGTACTGCAGCGAGACGATGGAGTCCGTCGGGAAGTAAACGTGACGCATCGGCCGGCGGGATTCATACAACACTGCGCGCAACGGCAATGGCACCAGTTCCAGGTGCGGAAACAACCGGGATTGCACCTCGGGCGACAAGGCTGCCAGCAGATGATTCTGCTGGGGTTCGGGCTGGGGTTTGGCGGGCATTTCGGTGCTCTGCAACTGAATCGGTGGCGGTTACTCGCTCAAAGCGGCCTGAGCGTACGTGTTGACCCTGTGGATTCAGTGCAGCAGCCCACAAAGGCTTGGGCTCTGCTAGCCCACATGAGACGAGCCCATGCGTGACCTTAGCAGTTCAGCGTGGCGGGAGTTGGCCGTTGCGCTATGCAATAGCTGAAAGTGAAGCGCTTGCAGGGGAGAGGGGCCTGGCCAGTTGCAGTGAGTGGGGTGAACGGTTGGAGCGCATTGTTAGACGTTGCTTGCTAGGACATTAATTTCGCCTTCAGGTGTGTGACAAACAATGCAGATTTTGTTGCCGTCAGGATCTCTGAAGTATGCGCCGTAATAGCTTTCATGATACTCAGGGCGCAAGCCTGGTTTACCCTCGCAAATACCACCGTTGATTAGTGCTGTTTTATGAGCGACATCAACTATTGCACGGTTATTTGCTTGAAAAGCCACCATGCTGCCGTTGCCACAACTATGCGGTTGTTCATTGTATGGTTTTCCTATGAGGAAGAGGGGTTGAGTGCCGCCAGCGCTATGCCAGCCGGCCCAAGGCCTATTTCGATCACAAAAACGAGTTTCTAAGCCCAAACAAGACATTAAAGAATTATAGAAAACTAAAGCACGCTCAAAGTCAGTGACACCAAAAAATATATGCGAATACATGAGGGCTCCCTGCGGTGGCTTTGCAGCGTCTAACGTTTGGTTAAGGGGCGGGCTTTAGCCCGTCCCAGCGAGCGAAGCGAGTGATTTGAACCAGTTGTTATATTTTCTCTTTGCAAAACACTTCTGATATAAAAACAATCTCTCTTGATATCAATCTAAATGACTGAGAAATAGAATTCAAATTTATGGTTTTACCTATTTTAAATATATAATCTGAATATTTAAAATTTAACCTTGCATAATCTAATACAGGTTTGGATGTTTCCGAATAAATATCATGGCAAAGGAATCCTTGCTTTATGCACTCTTCGTAAAAGTATTTATTTACAATCCCTAGATTGTGGGTGTGCAGGTTTCTTAGTTTGTGGCAGAAAGAAATAAACCTTAACGCGTCATTGTCAAAGCCATTTATTGTTGTATTTATTCTTGGATCTATTTCATCAAATACCTCCTGCATTAGATCAGGAAGAGCTGATCGACGAATCTTTGCTGATGCATTACTTCTTTCCTCGTTTAAAAATTCAACCAGCAAACTTTCCACATAAGCTTCCAAATGTGAAAATATAGAAATAAATTCCAGCTTAGCCAGCTGGCTTAATACAAAAGACTCATCTTTCGAATAGTTTAATTTCTTTTTTATTTCGCTTACCACTCCAGATATTATTTCTGAGTCTTCTTCCGATATTTCATATCTTTGGCTCAAGCTTGGGTGTTGGAAATAAAGTTCAGGGATTTTTATTTGAAAGTCACTATACCCTTCACGCGCATGTCGCTCATCCTCAAAAGCCAGCAAGTTTTCAAAGATATGAGCTGTTAGCATTACTCCATTAAATTCATTCGCAAATATTTCATATGACTTACTATCCACTCCTGAAGACACAGGCATAGGCTGCTTATTCATGTCCTCTAGCATGGCAATTTTTAGTAGTCCATAGTCTATCGTAGAGATATCTTTATATCGATCTTTAAGCTTTAGAGGAATACTATCCCAATCAATTTCCATATAAATTGCCTAGATGATTGCGCCAAGAATATAACGATTAAGCTAAGGGGCGGGCTTTAGCCCGTCCCAGTGAGCGAAGCGAGCGATTTGATCGCATTGTTATAAGATGACCATTAGATTTATGAGGAGAGAGCGTTCTGCTATTTATATGTCACTTACAATTTGTTCAGTTGTTAGGATGCGTGTCATTAGTCGTTCGATGTCATTGTAGGAGTAAGTATTACCCTTGGCTTTCCTCAAAAGATCTACAATTTCAGATATTTCAGCGTCATTTTCAATAATTATGTATTTTATATCGTTTGGTTCAAAGTCTAGTTTTATTCTAGCTAGCTTGTTTTTTGCGTCTTCAATGTATGCTGAGTCGTCTGGGTCTTCTATCATTGCTTGAGGAATAATCATAGGTATATCCTCCTCTATAGGGGGAACATACCGCCATTCTCTTTCATCTGAGAATCTGTAGTTCTGGATAGTGTTCCCGCCTCTATTTAAGTCGGACTGGTAATTTTTTATATATCTAAGGACATCTAAAATGCTTTTTTGTGGGTCGTCAAGATCTTCAAGGCCTCCTTCTGGAGCGTCAACAAAGTTCATGTAGATTCGGTCGATACTAGCGCCTAGGAGCGAATTTTTTTCTAAATATAAAACAGGGTTTAAACCTTTTCGCTCAGCCCACTCTTTAGTTAGCCCTATTCCGTAGCTTCCATATTTGTTTATGTGGTTTTTTACTTCTGAAAGTGGAATGTCACAAAAGCAGACCATTGGGGCTGCCAGTCTAAAGTCTTCGTTGTTCAGATGAAAGGTTTCTTTGCAATACTTTAAATTGAAGTTTCCCTCCAAAATTCCTTTGAGGGAGTCCTTTGTATTTGTGAAATGAATTATTGAGTTTGAACTAAGCGCCATGAAAGTCTCATTCTCTAATTATAATTAGACGACATTTCCAAATCTGCACAAATTGCCACTGCTGGCAATAAGTATCCACATCTGGCTATCCCGTATCCATATGTGACCATCAGTTATTGATGATCCGTTCTTGCAATCCCAGTTGCACTGCCGCTTTGTAACTCAACAGCCATGCTTTCTCTTCAGGCTGCCATTTGCCGCCAGCCTGCTTTACCGCCAATTGCATGTCTTTCTCGTGAAAACTGATACGCACGAATACCAGCGCCGTTGGTTGTTTGGGCGTATGGGCGCGGGTTTTCGCTGGTTTGTGTTTGCGTTCGGCGATCAATTCGACGGTGGTGTAGCTGATTTGCTTTTCCGCGTCGTGGCGGTAGCGCACGGCGACCAGGTCGTCGCCGTAGCGTTCGACAAAGCGTTTGGTGCCGTTTTTGCCTGGCTTGAGGCTTTTTACAACGTCCATATCGTGCCCGCTGGGTGGCAGTGTCTGCTGGCAGTCTGCCTGTATCCGTTGGGAGGCTCAAGCCGAGCATAAGGTGGACAAGCTTCGCGTTGTCCACCCTAACAGTGCGGGCGAGGGGCGTTGTGTGCCTCGGGCTGGTTGCCGTTTAATCGGCCGGGTTGTTCAGGCTCTGCAGCAGTCGGTAATAGAAGCCGCTGGCATTGGCCAACGTTTCAATTCCCACGCGCTCATTGGTGCCGTGCATGCGCGGCAGGTCGTCGCGTTCCATCAGCAGGGGGCTGAAGCGGAAGATGTTGTCGGTCAACGGCTCGTAGTAGCGCGAGTCGGTGCCGCCAACGGTGAGGTTGGGGCTGACCAGGGTGTTGCTAAAGCTCTGCCGGATCACCTCGGCGAAGGCTTTGTAGGCCTCGCCGTTGACGTCGGAAACCGCCGAGGGCTCGCGGCCGGCGGGCATGACTTTGACGCTGATCTGCTCATCCGCCACGGCGCTGCGCACGTGTGCGGCAACGCTTTCGATGCTGTCGCGTGGGTGGATGCGCAGGTTGAGGGTGGCGCGGGCGCTGGGCGGCAGGACGTTTTCCTTGATCCCGGCGCGCAGCAGGGTCGGCGATAACGAGGTTTGCATTTGTGCAGCGCCGGCCGGCGAGGCGGCCAGTTGCTGTTCCACCAATGGGCCGAACAGCCAGAGGTTGGCGAAGATCAACCGATAGCCGAAGGATTGCGCCGGGGTAAAGCTGGCCAGCAGGTCGCCGGTGGGGCCGTCGAAGCCGCGCTGAAACGGCGCATCGCCTACCCGTTGCAGGGCTTGGCTGAGGCGGCCGATGGCGGTTTCATCGAAGGCCGGTGGCTGTGAGGAGTGGCCGCCCTGGGCATTGGCTTGCAGGGTCAGGCTGACGTAGCCTTTTTCCGCAATGCCGACCACGGCGACATCCTGGCTGACGCCGGGGATTTGCCCGCGCACCACAAAGCCGCCTTCATCGCTGACCCAGGCCAGGCGTTTGCCTTGCTCCTGCAGCTGCGCGGCGATACGCCGGTTGCCTTGGTGGCCGCCAATCTCTTCATCGTGACCGAAGGCCAGCAGCACATCGCGTTGCGGCTGGAAGCCCTGGGCGATCAGGGTTTCCACCGCTTCGAGGATCGCCACCATCGAGCCTTTGCTGTCGATGGCGCCACGGCCCCAGATAAAGCCATCGGCTATCGCCCCGGAAAACGGCGGGTGGCTCCACAGCTCTTCGGTGCCGGGCGCGACGGGCACTACATCCTGATGCGCCATCAACAGGGCTGCGGGCAGGTTGCTGTCCTTGCCTGGCCAGCGCAGCAGGATGCTCGGGCTGCCGGTAGGCAGTTGTTCGGTGGTTGCCGTCAGGCGCGGGTAGCGCTGCGTTAGCCACTCGCGCAGGCCGGCAAAGGCGGCGTCACTGGCGGCCTGTTGGTTGGCCGGAGTGCCGACCTGATGCGACAGGGTGGGCAGGCGAATCGCCGCCGCCAAACTCTCCGCTGCACGTTGTGCATCCAACCCCTCAGGCAGACTGACCGGCGCGCTATTGAAGGCGGCGGGCGGCAGCAGCAATGTGCGGCCGACGACTACGCCAATCAGGCCGAGCAGGGCGATCAATACAACCAATAACAGGCGTTTCATGGCAGGCTCCGGGCGCTTAGGGGCGAAGAATCAGCTGGCTGCGGCTATTGGCCTTGATCGCCTCGGCATCCAGGTGCATCGGCACGTACTCGCCACGAATATAGGCGTCGGCCTGGTCCTTGTAGTGCTTATCGAACAGCACGCCGCTCTGGCCAACCGGGTTGATGCCCAGCGCGCTGCTGGCGTCGGCCATATCGATCAGGCGGCGGGTCGAGGGGCCGTAGACCACTGACCAGGGCGCCGGGCCGACCGGTTGCGACAGGTTGTTCGGCGTTTCATGGCCACCCGGTGCGGCGAATGGGCCGACGTTGAACAGCTTATCCAGCGGCTTCTGTTGGCCCAGCGGGTGGCTGTGGGTGAGGGTATGCGCGCTGCCCCAGGTCCACTGAGTGGTGTCGTCACCCAGAGTGCTGCGCAGATGAGCAAGGCTGGCCTGCCAGGCGGCCTTGACGGTATCGGCGCGGCTTTCCACAGCGTCGCTACCGCGCTTGTCCCACCAGGGCGAGTTGGCGTCGGCGGCCAGGCGCGGCAGGGCGCTGTCGAGCACGCGGGTTTGCAGCAGGTTGGCGAAGAAGGCGTCGCCCAACTCGTCGGCCATGGCTGCAAATGTCAGCTGATAAACCAGCTGGTTGAACAGCGTGGCGGCAGTGGCATCGAGCGTATGTTGGCCATCCCAGCTCAACAGTTGCTCGACCAGGGCTTGCTCCTCGGCATCACCCGCTGCTGCGCGCAGGTCGGCGGCCAGCGGAACGAGCAGGCGCTGCGGATAGCCGGTGCCAGGGTCGAGCTGCAGGGCTTGGCTGTTGCTCAGGTCCCATTTCACGCTGCTATCGCTCAGGCGCTCATCCAGGCGCTGGCCGCGATCGGCGAGGTTGTAGTAGCCGGGTATTTCCATGCCGGTCGGCGAAACGGGCTGGTAGTTGGCCGAGACGATATAGCCGCGCGCCGGGTTCTCTTCCTGCGGGTTGGCGCTGAAAGGGAAGTAGCCGTCTTTTTCCGCTTCGCCGTTGCTGCCGTCGAGGATAAAGCTCGGGTTGACCCCGGCCGGGCGGCGCGGCAGTTTCGCCGCCGCCCACCAGCCGATATCGCCCGTGGCATTGGCCCACACCACGTTCAGCCCCGGCGCCTCGATATCCTCGACGGCGGCGCGGGCCTGCTCCAGGCTGGCGGCGCGGTTGAGTTGGTAGAAGCCATCGAGGATCGGATTCTCGGTTTCCAGAAACGCCCACCACATGGCAATCGGCGTGCTGCCAACGGTTTCGCCCAGGGCGCTGTTGATCAGCGGGCCATGGGGCGAGCGGCGGATGGTCAGGCTGACCGGCGCGGCGTCCTTGACGCGGATCTGCTCAACGCGGCTTTGCAGCTCGACCCACTGGCCGCGATACCAGACTTGATTGGGATTGGCCGGGTTGGTTTTCTCGGCGATCAGGTCGAGATCATCGTTCTGGAACATGGTCAGGCTCCAGGCGAAATCGCGGTTATGGCCCAGCGATGCCACCGGGTTGAGCGCCTGGTGATGGCCGTACAGGCTGAAACCGGGATAACTCAGGTTGGCCTCGTACCACACCGACGGCACCGCGAAGCGGATATGCGGGTCGCCGGCCAGCAGTGGTTTGCCGCTGGCGGTGCGGCTGCCGGATACCGCCCAGGCGTTGCTGCCCTCGAACTGCGGCAAACCGGCGTTGAGCAGCGCGGCGTGGCTTAGCTCGGCGATGGCGTTGAGATCCTGCCAGTCGCCTGCCGCGAGGTTCTGCCCGACCACGCCCTGCGGGTGCCAGTCGAGATCGAAGGCCTTGAGGTAATCGGCGCCCAGTTGATCGCGGATATGCGTCAGCACCGGCTCGGTGCGAAATGCGGCGGCGAAGCTGTAGGCCATATAGCCGGCGACGCTGAGGGTATCGGCGGTGGTGAAGGGGCGCTTTTCGATGCCCAGCACATCGAACTCTACCGGTGCCGGACGGCTGGCCTGGTACTGGTTGATGCCATCCAGATAGGCCTGCAGCGCCTGGCTCGCCGGGGTGGTCATGTCCATCTTCGCCGCATAGCGGTCGGCGTGCTCGCGAATGCCCAGGGTGCGGAACAGGCGGTCGGTGTCGACCAGCTTGCTGCCGAGAATCTCCGCCAGCTCGCCACGGGCCAGGCGCCGCAGGATTTCCATCTGGAACAGGCGATCCTGAGCGTGCACATACCCCAGCGCGCGGTACATATCGGCCTCATTCTGCGCCTGGATATGTGGCACCCCGCGCTCGTCGTAATCCACCGTGACCGGCGCCTGCAGTGAACTCAGGCTCAGCTCGCCCGCGCGTTGCGGCTGCTTGCTGTCGATATACCAGTAAGCGCCGGCGGCGCTGGCGGCGACTATTACGGCAAGGACGGTCAGGGTGCGTTTCATGGGTGTTCCTTGTTATTGGTTTTATCAGCGCCGCCATTGTGCGGGCGGATTGCGGTGCCGGCATTGACCAAATGCAGCAGGAGTGAAAGTCTTTGGTCAATCAAAGGATGGTGTATGAATCACGACCCGCATAACAGCATCGCCAGCGCGCTGACCCATTCCTCGACCCTGCGCCGCCTGCTCTATGAGGCGCTGGCGGAGCTGGGCCTGGACCCGACTGATACCTATCGCCAGGCCTACCAGGGCGCCGTGCTGGCGCCGCCGCTGTTCAACGCCCGTGAAGACCACGACAACGCACCGCGCTTCTGGCAGGCGCTGGCAGGCATCAGCGGTGATGTGGATATTGGCCTGCACCTGGGCGAAACCATGCAGCCGCGGCCGCTGGATGTGGTCGGTTACCTGCTGTTGGCCAGTCGCGACCTGGGCCAGGCGCTGGAAGGGTTTGTGCGTTTTCAGCACATCCTTTCCGGCGGCTTTGCTGCGCGCCTGGAGTTGGACGGCGAGCAGGTGCGGCTGATCTTCGACCTCAACTACCGTGGTGTCGGCTCGCTGCGTCAGCAGATGGAGTGCCTGGCGCTGTTGCTGCAGAAGATGCTCGCCAGCATCAACAATGACGGCAGCTTTCGCCTGGCTGGGCTGGATTTTCGTCACCCGGCACCGCGCCGGCTGAGTGAGCATCGGCGTCTGTTCGGCCTGCTGCCGCGCTTTGCCCAGGCGCATGACGCACTGATCTTCCCGCGTGCCTGGCTTAGCCGGCCATCGCGCAGCGCTAACCCAAGACTGTTCGCGGTGCTTTGGGCGCAGGCGGAAGTGGAGCTGGCGGAGCTGGAGGAAAACCAGCTGCTCAACCGCGTGCGCTACTGGCTGGAGGTCAACCTGGGTGTGCAGTTGTGTGACCTGCCGCGTTGCGCCAAGGCCCTGGGTTATAGCGTCGGCGGTTTGCAGCGGGCGCTGGCCGAACAGCAGCAGAGCTTTCGTCAGTTGCACGATGAGGTGCGCCGTCTGCGCGCCCAGGCCCTGCTCGACAGCGGCCTGGCGATCCGCGAAGTGGCCCGCGCCTGCGGCTTTGCCGAGCTGTCGCCGTTCTACCGCGCGTTCAAACGCTGGCAGGGCGAGACGCCGCAGGGCTTTCGCCGACAGTCGGGTGCGGGAATAACCGCGTCAGACTGATCTAGCCTTTCTACACAGGCCTGAGGTAGTGGTTATGTGGCGAATGATGGCGAGTGGAGTGTTGGCGCTGCTGGCGATGCCCTGCCTCGCAGTGCAGCCGGTGCAGATCTGTCTGGGCGACAGCAATGAGTGGCCGCCCTACACCTACTGGCAGCGCAGCGATGGCGAGGCGGACCGCAGCCGTCTGACCGGGTCGGCCAGCACCCTGGTGCTGGAGATTCTGCAGCGCTTGCAGCTGACCTATGAGGTGCACTACATGCCCTGGGCACGGGTGCAGCAGGAGCTGGCGGATTTTGCTGAGAAGGGCCGTTGCGAACTGACCTGGGATGCCAGTTACAACGCCGAGCGTGCGGCCTACGCGCATTACAGCGCGCGCCTTTACGCAACGCGGCTTGGGTTGTTCTACTCCGCTCAGCGTTTTGCCGAAGTGCCGTTGCCCGCCTTGCTGCAGAACCTGCAGCCGTATCGGGTGTGCGGGGTGATTGGCTACAACTACCAGCCGTTTGGCCTGGGCGAGCCGATCAAGCGCTTCCCCGGCATTCAGCAGAACCTGGATATGCTGCAGCGTCAGCGCTGCGACTTCTTCCCCAGCGAGATCGAGCCGTTATATGGCGGCCTGGCGCTGGGTATCTATCAGGGCCATGAACAATTACGGCATGTTCCACTGGTCGCCAATAAGGAGTTCTTTCTGCTGGTCAGCAAGGGCTCAGCGCGGGGTGAACGTCTGGTCAGCCAGTTTGATCAGCAGCTTAAACAGCTGCAGGCCAGCGGCGAGGCGCAGCAGATCTTTCAGCGCTTTACGCCGGACGGCCTGAAGTAGTCAGTGGCTCTGCCAGTCGCAGAAACAGCCAACCGCCAGGGTGTTGCTGGCGTTGACCGGGCGCTCTTCAATCAGCGCATCGAGAATCGGTTCGATAAAGCTGTTGCTGGAGGTGCATACGGCGCCTTCGCTGTAGGGGCCGTAGTAGGCCAGTTGGCCGTTGCGGTCCCAGATAGCCACCGCCGGGCTGGCAGGGATCTGCGAGCTGCCCGCCAGTTCTGCCAGCGGTTGCAGGGCGCTCAGGGTGCTGGGCAGCTGGCCAGTGCTGCCGGGTTTTTGCACGGCATAGAAGCTCACGCCCTGGGGGCCGAAGCGTTCGATCAATTCGGCCAGGTGCTGCTGGTTGCCGACATTGCACGGGCAGGCCGGGTCCCAGAAGTGCACCAGGCGGATTGGCCCAGGGCCGGCCAGCTCATCCGGCAGGCGCAGCTGCTCGCCGTAGAACAGCGCGGTCTGCTCGCTGAAACTGCGCAGGTAGCGCGCTTCGTACCACCAGTAGGCGGCGAGCATGGCGGCGGCCCAGAGCAGAATCAGCAGGCTGGCGAGTAGGGTCTTGCGCGTGGGTCGAGTCATCGGCGGTCTTCAGCAAACAGGCGCGCAGCTTGCCATGACTGTCGCGACAGCTGAATATCCGCAACCTGATTGCACAGCCCTGGATGGTCTGTGACTAGCCCGTAAGTTTGATGGAAGCCTTATGCCAGAGCCGTTTCAGCCGGAAAACCTGCTTGCCAGTCTGCGACCCTTGGCCGCAGCCGTTGCCCTGTCACCGGCCGAACAGGCATACCGGCAGTTTTACGGCTTCAGCGATACCTCGGCTACGCACAGCCGTATGGGCACGCTGCAGGCGGGCGGCTACCAGATTGCGCTACAGGCCTGGTGGCCTGAGCAGCCGCGCGCCACGTTGGTGCTGCTGCATGGTTACTACGATCACGTTGGCCTGTACCGCCATGTGATCGAGTGGGCGCTGGGCATGGGCTTTGCGGTGTTGAGTTTTGATCTGCCGGGGCATGGCCTGTCCAGCGGCGCGCGCGCCAGCATCGGCGATTTTGCCGAGTACCAGACAGTGTTGCAGGCGGTGCTGGCTGAAGCCTCCGTGCTAGAGCTGCCGCAACCCTGGCACCTATGCGGGCAAAGCACTGGCGGGGCGATTCTGATCGACTACCTGCTGACCGGTGCACCAGGCGCGGCAATCGGCGAAACCATTCTCTTGGCGCCGCTGGTGCGACCGCGTGCCTGGGGCTGGTCGCAGTTCAGTTACCGCATCATGAAGCGCTTTGTCAGCGAGATTCCCCGGCGTTTCAGCGTCAATTCCAGCGATGCGGAGTTTACCGATTTCGTTCACCACCAAGACCCATTGCAGCCGCGCAACCTGCCAACCGCCTGGGTGGGCGCGCTCAGCCAATGGGTGCCACACATCGAAGCCGCGCCACGCAGTGCGCGCAGCCCGTTGATCATTCAGGGGGAAGCCGACATGACGGTGGCCTGGCGCTACAACCTGCGGGTGCTGCAGGACAAGTTTGTTGCCCCGCAGATTCTGTGTTTGCCCGAGGCGCGGCACCATCTGGCCAACGAAGCGCCGGCCTTGCGCCAGCGCTATTTCGAGTTTCTCAGTCAGCGGTTGAGCTAATCAGATACCACGCGGCGCTGGCGTCAGGTTAGCGCTGCTCTGACCAACCGCCAGGCCACTGCGGATGGCTGCTAGTGCTGCCTGGTAGTAGCTCTTGCCGCTTTCTGACTGGGCAAAGCTGACAAACTCTTCCAGCTCCGGATCACTCAGCTCGCGGTAGACGTGTAGCAGGGTGTTATCCAGATCCGCGCCGATCTGCTCCATCAATCGCTGGCGCTGGCCATTGAGCATGGCCTGGGCGCTGTCGCCACCGAGCAGACCGGGGAGCATCTGGCTGAGGCTGTCGGCGGCGACACCGGCCAGGGCCAGGCTGACCTCGGCACCGGCTTCCCGCGCCGGCAGCGCCTGGGCCAGATGGCGAATCAGCAGGCGACGGGTGGCGCTGGCTTCACTGCGCGGCAGGCCGTTGGCATAGCGCGCCAGTTGGTCGCTGCGGGTGGCGAGCAGCTCGGCATCGACAATCTTGCGCCCCAGTGGTGATTGGAAAAACTGCAGCGCGCTGGCCGGGTCGCCGAGGTTGCTACGCAGCCCCTGCTGGGCGCGTTGATCCACCGCGGCGGCGGCAAAGCGCTGGTTGCTGTTGTTCACCAATGCCTGATGCACCGCCGGCGGCAGGCTGCTGCGGTAGCGTTCCTGAGCAGCTTGCAGGGCGTCGCTGAAGTGCATGCGCTGCTGCGGCCAGCCGGCCGCCTGATACAGCTGCAGGTAATCGTCGGCCAGGGCGGGCAGGCTGAGCAGCAGGGTCAGTACAACGGAAAGGGCGCGCATTCGGGACTCCATTCAGGGGCGGCTATTTTCGGCGGCATGCTGACGCTTGTCGAGGCTCGGCAGGGCGCTGGTAGAATCGCCGGCATGACGACCGATACCCACACCGCACTTCTGACGCGCATCGTTGACGACCTGGCCGAACAGGGCTGGTCGTTGCAGTCGCCGTTTCTTACCCCCTCTCTGACCCGCGAACTGGCCGAAGAGTGCCGTAAACGTGCCGCAGAAGGTGCATTGGCGCCCGCCGGCGTCGGCCGTGGCGCGCAGCAGCAGATTCGCGAAGGGGTCCGCGGCGACCATATTCAATGGTTGGAGGCGGGACAGGCGGATGCCTGTGATCAGTACCTGCAGGCGTTTGATGAACTGCGGGTGGCGTTGAACCAGGGCTTGTACCTGGGGCTGGAAGATTTCGAGGGGCACTTTGCTCTGTATCCGCCAGGGGCGTTTTACCAGAAGCACGTGGATCGCTTTCGCGACGATGATCGCCGAGCGGTGTCGGCGGTGTTCTACCTCAATGAAGGCTGGCAGGCCGAGCAGGGCGGAGCGCTGCGTCTGTACCTGCCGAACGGCGAGACCCGTGATGTGTTGCCGCAAGCAGGCAGTCTGCTGCTGTTTCTATCCGCTGACATGCCCCATGAGGTCTTGCCGGCTAGCCGTGATCGACTGTCGCTGACCGGCTGGTTTCGCCGGCGGGGCAATGGGCCGTTCTAGCCAAGATTGGCTAGAACCTGTTCACGATCTCGCGAGCTAGAGCCATGCAAGGCAAAAACAGGCGAGATACGTAGCGTAGCGGAGTAACAGCCGTAGGCTGGCTCGCAGGGTGAGCGCAGCGAATCAAGCGGAGTTTACTGGTGTAAATGAGCATTCCGAGCCTGTTTTTAACGCCGCAGGGCCGACGCGCAGCAGATTGTGAGGAGGTTCTTAGTGGCCCCAGACTTTGAATGTTCCCCGCAGATCAGTGATATCGCGCATCTCGATGCTGCCCAGGCGGCTTTCGCCGACGTACATATCGGCGGCGACCCGCACGCGAATGCGCTGCGCCGGGATGCCGCTGGCCACCAGTTGATCATTAATGGTGGTGAGGTCGGGGAGGGTCAGCTGCAGTTGCTGCTGGCCGCTGCCATTGGTCACCACATCGATTTTCAGGGTGGGTAGGTTGACGCCGAAAATCGGCAAGGTCAGGCCCAGTTGCGCCGCGCCAAAGGCGAAGCTGCCGCCAGAGCCGTTCGGGCAGCTGGCCGGTGTGAGGCAGCCGTTGTCGATTTTCACGTTGCGCAGCGAGGCGTGGCCGCCGTCATCGTTCCAGCGCACCTGGCCGATGGTCGCCAGCACATCCGCGCGGATGCTGATGCCGGCCTGCCCGCTGATCTCGCTCAGGCTCTGGTTATCCATCGGCAGCAGGGCCGCCTGGCTCGGCAGGGCATAGGCCGCAAGGCTGGCAGTGAGTAGCAGGGCGAAGGTGCGAAGTGGGCGATGCATGGAGGCGTCCTCTCTTAGAGTGGCGTGAGTCTGTGCCTGGCCTGGCGTGCGCGCCATTGGCCGAGGGCGCTTCCCGCCGAAGGATAGGTCGGCGTTGTGCGCGGATGGGGTTGCCCGCGTGAAGCGCTTGGCAATCTGCTTGGCACCCCGTCCCTTTGATCGGCGGCCAGTAAGCGCAGTAACCTGGCAGTGTTACGGCGGGTGACTGAATGAGCGTGAACGATGCAGAAGATTCTGGTGAGCCGTTGCCTATTGGGCCAGCGCGTACGTTATGACGGCGGCGCCCATGGCCCGTTTACTGTGCTTGAGCGCTGGCAGCTGGAGGGGCGGATTGTGCCGCTGTGCCCGGAAGTTGCCGGCGGTCTGCCAACCCCGCGCGCACCGGCGGAGATTGCCGGTGGTCAGGGGGCACAGGTGCTCGATGGACAGCTGCCGGTGCTGACCGTGGAGGGCGAGGATGTTACTGCCGCCTTTGTCGAAGGTGCCGAGCAGGCGCTGGCGCTGGTGGCGAAATATGGCATCCGCATGGCGCTGCTTAAGGCGCGCAGCCCCTCGTGCGGTAATCGGGAGAATTACGACGGCAGTTTTAGCGGCACCAAGGTCGCCGGTGAAGGGGTGACCGCTGCAGCCTTGCATCGTGCTGGTGTGCAGGTGTTTAGCGAAGAGGAGCTGCCGGCGGCGGAGGCGGCGTTGCGAGAGCTGGAAGGATAGTCAGCCCAGCGTGCAAAAAATGGCCGGGAGCCATTTTTAACGTCGCGTAGCGACGGCCCGCAGGGTGGCCGCCATGGATGGCAGGCCATATAAAAAAGGGAAGCCGAAGCTTCCCTTTTTCGTGTCGCGGCAACGCTTAGAACAGTACGCGGCTACGGATCGTGCCTTTAACGTGCTGCAGCTTCTCCAGCGCCAGGTCGGAGTAATCGGCGTCGACGTCGATGACTACGTAGCCAACCTTGTCGTTGGTCTGCAGGAACTGGCCGGAGATGTTGATGCCGTTTTCGGCAAACACGTTGTTGATCTCGCTCATCACACCCGGGATGTTGGCGTGGATGTGCAGCAGGCGGTGTTTGCCCGGGTGCGCCGGCAGGGCCACTTCGGGGAAGTTGACCGAGGACACCGAGGTGCCGTTGTCGCTGTACTTCACCAGCTTCTCGGCCACTTCCAGACCGATGTTGGCCTGGGCTTCGGCTGTCGAACCACCGATATGCGGAGTCAGGATCACGCGATCCAGGCCGCGCAGCGGGCTTTCGAACTCTTCATCGTTGGACTTCGGCTCGACCGGGAACACGTCGATGGCTGCGCCGATCAGATGCTCGTCCTTGATCGCGGCGGCCAGGTGATCCAGCTCGACCACGGTGCCGCGGGCGGCGTTGATCAGGATGCCGCCCTTCTTCATCGCGCGGATTTCCTTCTCGCCGATCATCCACTGGGTGGATGGCAGCTCAGGCACGTGCAGCGACACGATGTCGCACATACCCAGCAGGTCGTGCAGCTTGGCGATCTGGGTGGCGTTACCCAGCGGCAGCTTGGTCACGGTGTCGTAGAAGAACACCTGCATGCCCATGGCTTCGGCGAGTACCGAGAGCTGGGTGCCGATCGAGCCGTAACCGACGATACCCAGCTTTTTACCGCGGATTTCGAAGGAGTTGGCCGCCGATTTGATCCAGCCACCACGGTGGCAGGAGGCGTTCTTCTCGGGGATGCCGCGCAGCAGCAGGATGGCCTGAGCCAGTACCAGTTCGGCCACCGAGCGGGTGTTCGAATACGGTGCGTTGAACACGGCGATACCGCGCTCACGAGCGGCGTCGAGGTCAACCTGGTTGGTGCCGATGCAGAAGCAGCCCACAGCCACCAGGCGCTTGGCGCAGTCGAAGACTTCGGCAGTCAGCTGGGTGCGCGAGCGGATACCGATAAAGTGCGCGTCGGCGATCTTTTCTTTCAGTTCGTCGTCGGAGAGTGCGCCCTTGAGGTACTCGATGTTGGTGTAACCAGCGGCCTTCAGGGTGTCCACTGCATTCTGGTGGACGCCTTCAAGAAGAAGGAACTTGATCTTGCTCTTGTCGAGAGAGGTCTTGCTCATCGGAGTACCTGTTGTCCCACAAATGGTGTCAGGGAAGGGTCAGCGACGGTGCTGACCGCACCCGCAGATCGGCGCAGAGGCACGATTCACGGGGGGCGTATGCTAGCATACGAGCCCCGCGAAACACCTACCCTGGCAGATGAAGCGTGCTCAGGGTGACCATGAATCGTTTGAGAGTTCCGTAGATGACCAACCCTGCGCTGATCGAAGAGCTGAAGACCCTGGTTGAGCCCGGCAAGGTGCTCACCGATGCCGATTCCCTCAACGCCTACGGCAAGGACTGGACCAAGCACTTTGCCCCAGCGCCGCTGGCGATTGCCTTCCCCAAGAGCATCGAGCAGGTGCAGGCCATCGTCCGTTGGGCCAATCAGCATAAGGTCGCACTGGTGCCGTCCGGTGGTCGTACCGGTTTGTCCGCTGGCGCTGTGGCAGCCAATGGTGAAGTGGTGGTGGCCTTCGACTATATGAACCAGATTCTCGACTTCAACGAATTCGACCGCACTGCTGTGTGCCAGCCCGGTGTAGTGACCAAGCAGTTGCAGATGTTCGCCGAGGACAAGGGCCTGTATTACCCAGTGGATTTCGCCTCGGCCGGCTCCAGCCAGATTGGCGGCAATATCGGCACCAATGCCGGCGGGATCAAGGTGATTCGCTACGGCATGACCCGCAACTGGGTGGCTGGCCTCAAGGTCGTTACCGGCACCGGCGAGTTGCTGGAGCTGAACAAGGACCTGATCAAAAACGCCACTGGTTATGACATGCGCCAGCTGTTTATTGGCGCCGAAGGCACCCTGGGTTTCGTCGTCGAGGCCACCATGCGCCTGGACCGTGCGCCAAAGAACCTCACCGCGATGGTCCTCGGCACCCCGGACTTCGACTCGATCATGCCGGTGCTGCACGCCTTCCAGAACAAGCTGGACCTGACCGCCTTCGAGTTCTTCTCCGACAAGGCCCTGGCCAAGATCATGGCCCGTGGCGACGTGCCGGCGGCGTTTGAAACTGATTGCCCGTTCTACGCCCTGCTGGAATTCGAAGCCACCACCGAGGAAGTCGCCGAAGCGGCCCTGGCCACCTTCGAGCATTGCGTCGAGCAGGGCTGGGTGCTGGACGGGGTGATGAGCCAGAGCGAGCAGCAACTGCAGAACCTGTGGAAGCTGCGCGAGTACATCTCGGAAACCATCAGCCACTGGACACCGTACAAGAACGATATCTCGGTCACCGTCTCCAAGGTGCCGGCCTTCCTACACGATATCGACCGCATCGTCGGCGAACACTATCCGGACTTCGAAATCGTCTGGTTCGGCCATATCGGTGACGGCAACCTGCACCTGAATATCCTCAAGCCGGAGAACCTGTCCAAGGACGAGTTCTTCGCCAAGTGCGCCACGGTCAACAAGTGGGTGTTCGAGACCGTGCAGAAGTACAACGGCTCGATCAGCGCCGAACACGGCGTGGGCATGACCAAGCGCGATTACCTGACCTACAGCCGCTCGGAAGCCGAGATTGGCTATATGAAGGCGATCAAGGCGGTGTTTGACCCTAACGGCATCATGAATCCGGGTAAGATCTTCCCGCTTTGATTGACCTTGATCATCTGTAGCCCGGATAAGCCTTGGCGTAATCCGGGGCAGTGGCGCCGCGGATTGCGCTGCGCTTATCCAGGCTACGAGATCGTGCTTTGGTCGCAACGACGGCCGGCCCTAAAGCGGGCATGATCGTCGGGCGGGTGCAGCCCGCCATTATCAGGTGGCGGGTTGCACCCGCCCTACACGGCACGCTCCCATAAAGAGCAGCGCAACGCATTCCCATAAGGAGTTGCCCATGAGCTACCAGCATCAGTATGTCGATGGCACCCATATCCACTTCCCCATGGGCAAGGTGGTGTGCATCGGCCGTAACTACGCCGAGCATGCCAAGGAACTGAATAACCCGGTGCCGACCGAGCCGCTGCTGTTTATCAAGGCCGGCAGCTGTGTGGTGCCGCTGGATGACGGCTTTACCCTGGTCGAGGGTAAGGGCGATGTGCATTACGAAGCGGAAATCGCCGTGCTGATTGGCAAGCCGCTGTCGCGCACGCCGAATGCCGAGGAAGTGCGCGACGCTATTTCCGGCTTCGCCCCGGCGTTGGACCTGACCCTGCGCGATCTGCAGGCCACGCTCAAGGCCAAGGGTTACCCGTGGGAAACTGCCAAATCCTTCGACGGTGCCTGCGTATTGGCGCCGTTCGTGCCGGGCGATGCAGTCGAAGACCTCGCTGATATCGGCATCCGTCTGGCGATCAACGCTGAAGTGCGACAGGATGGCAACAGCCGCGACATGCTCAACCCGATCCTGCCGATGATCCAGCACATCTGCGGCCACTTCAGTCTGCAGCCCGGCGATGTGATCCTCACCGGCACGCCAGTCGGCGTCGGCCCGCTGCACAAGGGCGATGAGCTGGTGCTGGAGCTGGTTGGCCATAGCCGCTTCGAGAGTCGCGCGCTCTAACCGCAACGGCTAGTCGTCAGCTGATATAAAGCGGCACCTGGAGGTGCCGGCTGGCCTGGCGGCTTAACAGAAACTTAAGGGTTGCTCTCTAGTCTGATAGCCATCGTTCTGCTGAGTTGTGTGCGATGTCGATCTGGATTGCTCGGCTGGTGCGTCTGCGCTGGCTAATTGTGCTGCTGTTCCTGCTCACGGTTGCTTTGTTGGTGGCCAATTACCGTCATTGGGATGATCGCCTGTCCTTCTGGTTTCAACAGCAACAGGTGGGGGCTGCCGAGCAGCAGGCGAGCATCTGGTTGCCAGGTTATAAGGCCGTGCTGCAGGGCAAGCCGCTGCAGGGGCTGGAAGGTGATGAGGTGTCCGGGCTGACCTACAACCCTGAGAGCGACACGCTGTTCACCGTAACCGGGAAATACCCGCAGTTGATCGAGCTGACCCTGGATGGCCAGGTGATGCGGCGCATCGATCTGCATGGCTTCTCCAACCCTGAAGGGGTGGAAATGCTCGCCGATGGCCGCCTGGCGATTATCGATGAGCGCAAGCGCACCCTGACCACCTTCAAGCTCGGCGCGCTGACCCGCAGCCTGGAGTTTGCCGATCTGGCGTCCTTCGACCTGGGCTTTATCGATGCCGGCAACAAGGGCTTCGAGGGCATTGCCTGGGATTCACGCAACGAGCGCGTGCTGCTGGGTAAGGAGCGTGGTCCGCTGGGGCTGTTCAGCATGCCGTTTCCCGGTGAGGACGGTGCGGTCGGAGCCCTTGAACCGCTGAGTTCCGGTCATCTGTTTCTGCGCGATATTTCCTCGCTGAGTTACGACGCCCGCACCGGCCATGCCCTGGTGCTCTCGGATGAGTCGCGCTTGCTGCTGGAAGTGAACGAGCAGGGTGAACCGGTCAGCTTTATCAGTCTGGCGCGTGGCATGAATGGCCTGCACCAGGGCATCGGCCAGGCCGAAGGGGTGACCATGGATGCGGCCGGCAATATCTATATCGTCAGCGAGCCCAACCTGTTCTACGTCTTGCACAAAGAGCCGGCGGCAGCGGATTAAGTTTGGCTTAAGCACCGATTAAGCCTGGCTTCAGCTAGGCCCTCTAATCTAGCCCCATCACCTAACTGATTAGAGGTTCACCCCATGAAGCGTTTCACTTTGGCTCTGCTGCTGGTTCCACTGTTCTCCACCGCCGCGATGGCCACCGGTTACACCGGCCCAGGCGCCACCACTCAGGTCACCACCGTGGCAGCTGCGCTGGATGCCGCCGATGACACTCCGGTGGTACTGCAGGGGCAGATCGTCAAGCGCCTGCAGGATGAGCTGTACGAATTCAAGGACGCCAGCGGCACCATCAATGTCGAGATCGACGATGAGCATTGGCCAGCCCAGGCCATTTCCGAAAAGGCCGTGGTCAAGATCAGCGGCGAAGTTGACCGTGACCTGACCAGCCGCGAAATCGATGTCGAGTACCTCGAACTGGTCAAGTAAGTCGCCCCATCATGTGTCCATGTCAGCCCGAAGCCCTGCTTCGGGCTGACGCCGTTGTGTCACCCGTGATAGTTGAGAGTGAAGCACCATGCGAGATCATTTCACCCTGAAGCGCCTGTTGCTCAGCTTTGCCGTGCTGGCGTTGCTGCTGCTTGGTTTGTTCGCCCAGGAGTACCGCCTGTTTGAACGGGCCTGGTTCAATGTGCAGCAAGCGGGCAAAAGTCTGGCTGCGGAGCGCGACATACTGCTGTCGGGCTATCAGGTGGATATCGAAGCCAAGGTGATCGAGGGGCTGAACGATGATGTCTCGGCGCTGACCTACGACCCGGACCGCAACAGCCTGTTTACCGTGACCAACCAGAAGGCGCAGCTGATCGAGCTGTCGCTGGATGGCGAATTGCTGCGACGTATCGACCTGCATGGTTTTGGCGATGCCGAAGCGGTCGAGTACATCAGCCCGGGCCTGTATGTGATCAGCGATGAGCGCCAGCAGCGGTTGATCAAGGTGCGGGTCGATGACAGCACCACCGAGTTGCATGCCGATCAGGCGCAGCAGTTCTCCCTTAGCATCGGCCGCAATGGCAACAAAGGCTTTGAGGGGCTGGCCTACGACTCGGTTGGCCAGCGTCTGTTCGTTGCCAAGGAGCGCGACCCGATCCGCATCTATGAAATTCACGGTTTCCCGCAGCGTGATCCGCAGCAACCCTTCGCCGTGCATGTGGTGGATGATCAGCAGCGCGATGCCGGGTTGTTTGTGCGCGATTTGTCCAGCCTGCAGTTTGATGAGCGCAGCGGCCATCTGCTGGCGCTGTCCGATGAGTCACGGCTGGTGCTGGAGCTGAATGTCGAGGGCAAGCCGATCAGCAGCCTGTCGCTGCTGGCCGGGCGCAATGGCCTGACCCGCAGCGTGCCCCAGGGCGAGGGCATCGCCATGGATAACCAGGGCGTGCTCTACCTGGTCAGCGAGCCCAATCTGTTTTATCGCTTCAAGAAACCAGACGCCTAGTTGGTGAGGCGAGCGCTGCTGCCGTTGGTTGCAGCAGCCGCGCGGTTTTCCATTCGAAACCCAGGGTCAGGCTGATGGCCGCGCAAGCCAGGCCGCCGGCCAACCCCCACCACACGCCTTCTGCGCCCCAGCCCAGGGGAAATGCCAGCGCCCAGGCCAGCGGCGCACCGACTGCCCAGTAGCAGCCGAGGCCGACCCAGAAGGTGGTCTTGGCGTCCTTGAGGCCGCGAATCGCGCCCATGGCGATGGTCTGGATACCGTCGAAGAATTCGAACCAGGCGGCAATCGCCAGCAGCGCCACGGCCAGGCTCACCACCTCGCTATAGCCGCTGTCTGTGTGATCGAGAAACAGCCCGACCACCCACTGCGGCGCCAGCCAGAACAAACAGGCGAAACCGAGCATGCACAGCGCACCAAGACCCAGGCCCAGGCGCCCTGCCTGGCGTGCCTGCTGCAGGCGGCCGGCACCAAAGTGCTGGCCGATACGGAAGGTCACCGCGTAGGAAATCCCCACCGGCACCATAAAGGCCACGTACACCGACATGATCGCGATCTGGTGCGCCGCCAGCTGGGTGCTGCCCAGTGCGCCCATGCACAGCGCGGCAAAGGCAAACAGCCCGGACTCCACCGCATAGGTGCCGCCAATCGGCAGGCCCAGGCGTAACAGCTCTTTCAGTTCGGCCCACACCGGCCGCAGCAGGCCGCGCCACAGCGGATAAGGGCTGTAGGCGCTGTGGTGCAGCACATGCCAGGCCAGCAGCAACGCCATGACATTCATCACCACGGCAGTCACCAGGCCGATGCCGGCCAGGCCCAGTGGCGGCAGGCCGAACCAGCCCTTGATCAGCGCATAGTTGAGGACGAAGTTGGCCAGCGCGCCGCCAATGCTGATGGCCATTACCGGGCCTGGGCGGCCGATGGCGCTGGTAAAACCGCGCAGCGCCATAAAACTCATATAGCCGGGCAGGGCAAACACCAGGGTGGAGAGAAACTGCATACCGCCGCTGACGTTTTCCGGCTTTTGGCCGAAGTACAGCAGCGCCGGGCCGAGGTTCCACAGTGCCAGGCCGGCCAGCAGCGCCAGGCCCCAGCCCAGCCACAGGCCGTTCTGCGTCAGCCGGGTAACCCCGGCGGGGTCTTGCGCGCCGTGACGGATCGCCACCAGATTGCCGACCGAAGCAATCACCCCCACGCAGAAGATCGACACAAAGGAATAGCTGGCCGCGCCCAGGCCGCCGGCCGCCAGGGTCGCAGGGCCAAGCAGACCCATCATCACCGTGTCGGTAAACACCATCAGCACATGCGCCAGTTGCGCAGCAATCAACGGCCCGGCGAGTTTCAGGATGGCGCGCAGTTCGCCACCAAGTGGATGCAGCATGATGAGTTCTACTCAGTCAGAAGGCTTGCTCGGGTGATCCGCGCAAGCAGAGAATGCGCCTATTCTCATGAGCCAACGGCGACAGCACAAAAGGATAATAGCGATGACAGGCATGACTATTACTCATGGATCGCAGCCGTGAGCCAGCGCCTTCCGCCGCTCTATGCCCTGCGCGCCTTCGAGGCGGCGGCGCGGCACAGCTCCTTTACCCGCGCCGCCGAAGAACTGGCGATCACCCAGAGTGCGGTCAGCCGTCACGTGCGCACCTTGGAAGAACACTTTGCTTGCCGCCTGTTCGAGCGCCGTGGCCGCAGCCTGCAACTCACTGAGACAGCACGCATGCTGCTGCCGGGGCTGCGCGATGGTTTCGAGGCGCTGGAACGGGCCTGCAACACCCTGCGCGTCGACGACACGGTGCTGCGCCTGAAAGCCCCTTCGACGCTGACCATGCGCTGGTTGCTGGCGCGCCTGTCGCGCTATCGCCTGAGCAGCGCCAGTGAGGTGCAACTGACCAGCGCCTGGATGGATGTGGACAAGGTGGACTTTCTGCATGAGCCCTTCGACTGCGCCGTACTGCTGAGCCAGGGCGATTTTCCGGATGAATGGGAAAGTACCGAACTGTTCGCCGAATGGCTGATTCCGGTCTGCGCGCCTGAGGCCTTGAGCGAACAGCCCTGGGATCTGCCACGCTTGCAGGCCGCCGAATTGCTACACCCCACCCCGGATCGCCGCGACTGGCGGCAGTGGCTGCAGGCCATGGGTTTGGCAGATCAGGTGCCGCTCAAGGGTGGCCAGGTCTTCGACACCCTGGAGTTGGGCATGGTCGCTGCTGCGCGCGGCTATGGCGTGTCGATTGGCGATCTGGTGATGGTTGCTGAGGATGTCGCTCAGGGCCGACTCGGCCTGCCTTGGCCCAGCGCAGTGCCCAGTGGCTGCAGTTACTACCTGGTCTGGCCCAAGGCGCGTCGAGGCCAGGAGCGTTTTCGCCGCTTGCGCGATTATCTGGTGGCGGATGTGGCGGCGATGCAGCTGCCCGTGGTCGAGCGGGTGGAAAATCGAGCGCGTTAGCACGACAGCGCATAAGGCGTAAAAAATATTGGACTATCGTTTGCCGGCTTTCTCAGATTAATTCTTTTAAAACAGTAGCTTGCTTCGTTGTTTGGGCTGGGTTGCCTGCTGCTTGCGGTCTGATTTCTTAACATTACGAGCGTATTTGTTTGACATATTTTACGGCTTTGGCAGACTGGCTTCAGGGTTGTGACTGCCAGATGAGCGTTTCTCGCGCATCTGATGCCGCTGCGGCGGGCATCTAGACAGGCGCAATCAGCCGTAAAACAGAAGGTGCGCGACAACCGTCAGCCCTTCTGCACAACAACGGCAGCCAATCCCGGCTGCCCCAAGGTGATGTATGTCCAACAACAATACGAAACAGCGCCCAGGCGCGCGTAAACCGGTTGTCCTGATGTCCATGGGCGCTCAAGAGCGCAAAGGGCATGCCTATCAAGTAATGACCCACAAATACATAACCCCCCTGGTCGAACTGTCTGGCTGTGTGCCGCTGCTGGCGCCCAGCTGCTGCGGCGTCGATGACATCGAGCAGTACCTGTCGATGGTCGACGGCGTGTACCTGACCGGTGCGGGCAGCAATATCGATCCGGCCCTCTACGGCCAGGAAAACCTGACCCCGACCAAGGGCCAGGATCAGGACCGCGATCTATTCGATATCCCACTGATTCGCGGCGCCTTGGCACGTGGCCTGCCGCTGTTTGGCATCTGCCGCGGCATGCAGGAAATCAACGTGGCCCTGGGCGGCAATATCCACCAGAAGGTCTACGAAGTACCGGGCATGAATGACCACCGCGAAGACACCAGCGCGCCGGTGGACGTGCAGTATGCCGACAGCCATAGCGTGCGGGCGCTGCCGGGCAGCTGGTTTGCCGAACTGATGGGCCATGCGGATTTTCCGGTCAATTCGCTGCACGGCCAGGCCGTTGATCAACTGGGCGAGGGTGTCGAAGCTCTGGCCCATGCCGAAGATGGCCTGATCGAAGCGATTCACCTGCCAGGCGCCGAGCAGTTCACCCTGGCGGTGCAATGGCACCCCGAGTGGCAGGCGGCGCAGAACCCGCATTCGGTGAAAATCTTCAAGGCATTCGGCGATGCCTGTCGTAAGCAGGTAGCCCGCCGCGACCAGTAAGCGCCTGTCTACGATCTGCTGCGCGTCGGCCCTGCTGCGTTAGAAACAGGCTCAAAATGCTCATGTACAGCTTGTACACTCCGCTTTTCGCCTGTTTCTGCCTTGCATGTCTCTAGCTCGCGAGATCGTAAAAAGACGCTACGCGCTTTAGCTTTATATAAAGAAGCCCCGCATGCGGGGCTTCTTTATGGGCGCGATTCAGGCGCCGCTGATGCTGGGGCGGTACTGCAAGGCTTCACCCAGGTGGCTGCGGCTGATATGCGCGGCGCTATCCAAATCGGCCAGGGTGCGCGCCACCTTCAACACCCGATGGGCCGCGCGCAGGCTCAGGCCCAAGCGTTCGCAGGCGTTTTCCAGCCACTGACGGTCTTCACCTTGCAGGCTGCAATGCTGTTGCACGCCGTTGAGGTCTAGGTGGGCATTGGCGCAACCCTGACGCGCCAGTTGCTGCTGACGCGCTTGCACCACTTGGGCGGCCAGCTCGGCGCTGCTTGGGCCGGGTTCGGCGTTGGCATCCAGCCGGGTGGTTTCCCGTGGCACGCTGAGGTGCAGGTCGATGCGGTCGAGCAGCGGGCCAGAGAGTTTGCCGCGGTAGCGCTGGATCTGCTCAGTGGAACAGCGGCAGCGCCCGGACGGATCGCCCAGATGCCCACAGGGGCAGGGGTTCATCGCCGCCACCAACTGAAAGCGCGCAGGGAAACGCACCTTGTCGCGAGCGCGGGCAATCACGATCTGCCCGCTTTCCAGGGGCTCACGTAAGACTTCCAAAACTTTTCTGTCGAATTCAGGCAGCTCGTCCAAAAAAAGCACGCCGTGATGGGCCAAGGTTATTTCACCAGGCTGCGGACGACTGCCACCGCCGACCAGCGCCGGGCCGGATGCGCTGTGATGAGGCGTTCTAAAGGGTCTTTGCGGCCAGGCACTTAGCGGCGTGTGACTGGCCACGGAGTGAATCGCCGCCACTTCCAGCGCTTCCTGTTCATCCAGCGCTGGCAGCAGGCCCGGCAAGCGGCTGGCCAGCAGGGTTTTGCCAGTGCCGGGTGGGCCGGTAAACAGCAGATTGTGCGAACCGGCTGCCGCTACCAGCAGGGCGCGTTTGGCGGCGATCTGTCCCTGCACTTCAGCCAGATCGGGGTAGGGCAGGATCTGGCGCAACAGGCCCTGGGCCTGATACGGCGCAATCGGCGTTTGGCCATTGAGGTGGGCGGCGACTTCCAGCAGGTGCTCGACGGCAATCACCGTCAGCCCCGACGCCAGGCTGGCTTCTTCGGCATTCGCCTTGGGCACCACTAAGGTGCGTCCGGCGGCGCGGGCGGCCAGTGCAGCAGGTAAGACGCCCTGTACTGGGCGAATCGCCCCGGACAGCGCCAATTCGCCCAGGCATTCGAGGTGCTCCAGCGCGCTGGCCGGCACCTGGCCGCTGGCGGCGAGAATGCCGAGGGCAATTGCCAGGTCGAAGCGCCCACCGTCCTTGGGTAAATCTGCCGGTGCCAGGTTCAAGGTAATCCGTCTGGGCGGGAACTCGAAGGCGCAGTTGAGGATGGCGCTGCGCACCCGGTCCTTGCTTTCCTTGACGGCGGTTTCCGGCAAGCCGACCAGGGCCAATGAGGGCAGACCGTTGGCCAAATGGGCTTCGACGGTGACGGCAGGGGCTTCAACTCCCACCTGGGCGCGGCTGTGGACTATGGCCAGGGACATCGATCACTCCTTGATCGGCTGATGCATCCGCAGTGGGCGTTACTCGCTGGTGGCTGGGGCGTCTGCGCTGCGTGCTTCCATCTCGGCGACCTTGGCTTCGAGGGCTTCCAGGCGAGCGCGGGTGCGGGCGAGCACGACCATCTGGCTGTCGAATTCGTCGCGGCTGACCAGGTCGAGTTTGCTGAAGGCGCTTTGCAGCAGCACCTTGAACTGGGCTTCGAATTCACCGCGCGGCAAGGGCGCGTCACCGTTGAACAGGCGCGAGGCGTGGGCGGTCAGGGCGTCTAGCAGGGCTTTAGGTGGCAGCATGGTGAGGTTCCGTTTGCAGGTGGCGGCAGTGTAGCACGCAGCTTTAGCCGGCTTGCCGGCTGCGGCCGGGTCAGGATTGGCGCGGGTTGCACAGTTTTCGCGCGTTGCTTGGTTGGCTGTTGCACCGTTGTTGTGCGCTGGCGGTTGGCTAGTACCGGGCTGAAACGCCTGTTTGCCGGGTAACTGCATGAAATAAATCGGTTTTGGCGGTTCTGGCAAGCTTTCTGCTTTGTCTCTTGCGACGCATGCACCGATGCAGTTCCGGTGCGTCAGGCGAAGCGGGGAAGTGTTTCGTCGGGAGCGGTTGGTGAGCATCGGTGCCGCTGGGTCAGGGCTGCGATGCATTACAAAAGCCAGGCACTGCGCTTAGACTTGGGCCGGGTTCGTAATTCCTGGGGCAAGTCCACCATACACGGGAGAGAGTTACATGAAGCTAGTCACTGCCATCA